>N._stephensi_709_foregut__coassemble_75_pt1 | contig 38804 bp, 28 predicted proteins | sample N__stephensi_709_foregut__metabat2_low_PE_014 | metagenome-assembled genome bin N | reverse complement strand
TTCGGGGATAACTTTGCCTACAGCCTTGGCAGCGCCTGTAGAAGAGGGGATAATGTTGCCGGAAGCTGCGCGACCACCACGCCAGTCTTTCATAGAAGGACCGTCAACGGTCTTCTGTGTAGCTGTTGTAGAGTGAACGGTAGTCATGAGGCCTTCAACCACGCCGAACTTGTCGTTGAGCACCTTGGTGATGGGAGCAAGGCAGTTGGTGGTGCAAGAAGCGTTAGAAACGAACTGTGTGCCCTTAACGTAAGCGTCCTGGTTAACGCCGCAAACGAACATTGGGGTGTCGTCCTTAGAGGGAGCAGACATAACCACATATTTTGCGCCGGCTTCGATGTGAGCTTGAGCTTTCTCCTTTGTGAGGAAGAGGCCGGTAGACTCTACTACGTATTCAGCGTCAACAGCACCCCAAGCGATTTCAGCGGGGTTCTTGCATGCGGTCACGCGGATGTGCTTTCCATTAACGATAAGCTCGCTTTTCTCTACATCGCAGCTTACTTCGCCGTCGAAACGGCCGTGCATTGTGTCATACTTGAGCATGTATGCCATGTAGTCAACAGGAAGAAGGTCGTTGATAGCAACAACTTCTACGTCATCACGTTTGGTAGAAGCACGGAACACGAAACGTCCGATGCGGCCGAAGCCATTAATACCTATTTTTGTCATAATTTGTTGATATAAATTGGGTTGTACTTTTCATTATCTTAAAACCCAAGACTCTGTAGTATGGGTAATCTCTTTTACGTTGCAAAATTACGAAAAATTTCCGTAATCCAATGCTAAAGTGCCAATTTTTTTGGTTAAAATGAATAAAAAGGGCAAATAAAAAACTGCCACACGATTCATGTGGCAGTTTTATTAACGTTTTTCTGACAGATTACTGCAGGAGGTTGGCGATGTTGAAGTTCATGAATTCCATATCGGTGGCTGCTTTCTGGGCAAGAGATTGATCCATAGAGATAGCCTTTGCGAGGTTGGATGTCACCATGTTGGCGTTGTTGGTGCGAGCGCCTACGATAGCCTTAAGGTAGTAAGTGATGGCGTCGGGGCTTGTTATACCGTCAAGAGCCTGCTGTGCTTTGCTGTAGTTCTTGGTTAGGATTTGGGCAAGAGCAGCGTTGTTTGACTTCACGTCGGCCATAGCTTTGGCTGCGGAAGCGTTGTCGCCCATCTTCAGGTAATATGTGCCGAGAGCTTCAGCAAGACCGGGAGCGCCGGCTGCGGAGCCGAGAAGCTGTTTAGCCTTGTCGTAGTTGCCGTTGGCAAGTTCGATGAGGCCGAGGTTCATGATTACGTTGGGGTCGTTGGGGGCAAGAGCCTTAGCCTTGTTGAAAGAGTTGGCGGCAGCAGCGATGTCTCCGGCAGAGTACTGTGCGAGGCCGAGGTTGTTCCATCCGCGGAAGTCATTGGGGTAAGCTACAGTGGCAGCCTTGTAAGTGTTGATCTTCTGTGCGTTGTCATTGGTAAGAGTGGCGGCGTACAGGATTTCGTCGATGGAGAGCGAGTTGGGGTTGCTATTGAGGATAGCGAGGATTTCCTGGTCGCTCTTGCCGATGACGTTGATTGAGGCTGTGATGCGAGAGTAGCGGAGTTTGGGGAGGATGTCGTCAGCGAGAATTGGGAATACCGAAGCGAGTTCGCGTAGTTTGGCTTCGCGCTCATCGGGGTCATTGTACATGCTCAAAACGCTGAGTACCAAGTTCTTGTCCTGGATGTTGCTTGCTTCTACGAGAGTCTTGAAGCCTTCCCAGTCTTCAGCTGTGAACTGCTTTGTGATTTCGCCGAAGTTCTCCACGCTGTCTTTTTTGAGCTGTTTGAGGAGGTACTCGTTGGTGTTCTTCTCGCGGTTTTCAGCGAGGTTGTAGTTGAAGTCGTATCCACCGTCGGGCGAAGCGTATGACTTGATGTTCAGGTCTTCGATTTCGCGGTTAGCGTCGGTGTTGGCTGCGTTGATTTGGGCCCAGAGGTCCTGCATCTGCTGAGTAGTAAGCTGGTCGGGGCGGATGTTGGCCACGTTGATGAGGAACATGATGTCAGCAGCATACTGCTCTTTGATGATGCGCTGGAAAGAGTCCTCGGTAAGGGCCGGGGTCACTGTTTCGGCATCGGCGATAGCGGCGGTGCTGACTACACCGGTACCTACTTTAACGCGAGGCAGGACGTACTGCTTAGAGCCTTGAGTCACAGTGAAAGCAAGCTCGAGATCGCTCTTAGCCATTTCGGGCACATAGTTGTAAGAAACGGGGATTGTCACTGAGCCGCCGTTGTCATAGCTGATTACGGGAGCGTTGCCGCGTACTTTCTCACCCTGGAAAGAGTAAGACTGAGAAGCGGTCTCAGTGCCGTTGTACACGAGGTAAGGTGTTACTGTCACCTCGGCGTTCTTAACGAAGAATTTAGCGGGGATGTTACCTGTAACGGTACCGGGTACTTTTTCGCCTACCACTTCCAGTGGGTTCGGGTTGACTGTAAAATAGTCAGCAGCGAAGTCACCAAGCTTTTTGTTGCAGGAAGTAAGCGCTAATACGGCGCTTAGTGCCACGAAACCTAGTTTTTTGTTCATGATTATATTTGTTAAACGTTGAAAATTTATAAATAGTAGAAATGCTCTGCAAAGATAAGCATAATTATTGTGAAAAGAGTAATTCTAAGTAAAAAAAATTTAAGTTTGTTGATATTCGCTTGGCGACATGCCTGTAAGGTGCTTGAAAAACTTGCCAAAAGACGATTGGGTGGAGAAATTAAGGGCATAAGCTACCTGCTGCACGTTTTTGCTTGAAAAACGCAGCATGTTTTTGGCGTCGATAAGCACGAAATCGTCAATCCACTCGGCTGCCGAGCGCCCTGTGGCCTCTTTGATTATGCGTGAGAGGTATTTCGGTGATATGAAAAGCTTGTCGGCGTAGAATGCCAAGGACCGCTCTTTGGCGTGGTGGGTTTGGACAAGTCCCATGAAGTCCTTTACATAAGCCATCTTTCGGGATACGTTTTTTTCGGAAGATTCAAACTGTCGGGAGTGGTTGTATCCGATTTGCAGCATTTGATATATCAAGGCTTGTGTGAGCGACCTTGCCACGTTTTTTGAGTATATCGTGTCACCGTTAGTGTCGGCATTCAGGAAGAGTAGGTACATGTATCCCGAGAGTAGTTTGGCTTCGTTCTCGCTAAGGTTGTCGATAAAAGGCTCCGGCCTTCTGTCAATATGGTTGAAATTAAGTACGTTTAGGTCGATATTTATGTCTTTAAGGAATTGAGTGGATAGGTAAAGATAGAAAGCGTCGATTTTATCGGAGCTGATATCGAGAATCTTCACCACTGAAGATTTGCTGAGCACAAGCATTGACATTGGTTTTAGGGTGTATTCATTGGTGTTGACATCCACGGTCATGTTGCCCTCGATAGTGAAAAACAGGGTAAGCCCCGATACTTTTACCGGCTCGTTGAAATCCATACCGCCTATAAGTTCCCTTATGGGGTAGGTGATGTGTGAGAATATATAGTCGTCACCGAGCTTGCAGAAGTCCTTGCTTATTTTTTTGAGTCCGTTAAGGTCGGAAAACGTGTTGTTCTCTTCCATATTCGATATGGGGTTTTAGGTGTATGTGATAAATTATTCGGTTGTGGTGTCAAGTATACGCTTGAGCTCGAGTTCGGTATGTGTGAGTTTCTCGCGGCAAGCCTTTATTAGTTCGGTGGCGCGAAGCGTGAGTTTAGCGAGCTGGTCGATGTCGCATTTGTCGCTTTGTATGGTGCGAAGTATCGATTCGAGTTCTTCTATTGATTTTTCGTATGATTGCTGCATATTACAAATTTCTTATATACTATATGTGTAGTGCCGGCTTGCTGCTCTTAGGTGGTTACCTCTGAGGTTATGGAGCCGTGTGCGAGAGTTGTTACTATTTTCTGTCCCGGCAAGATACCATCGGCTGATTTTACCGCATGACCGTCGATTCTGGTTATAGAGTATCCTCTTCGCAGGGTGGCTTCTGGCGAGAGGGCATCAATAAGCTGCTCTATAGATCTCAGGCGATTATTTGCCGCCGATATGGCCACTTGCACCGCTCTGGATATAGAGTCGGAGTAAGCTTGGAGTCTTATGCCTTCGGGGCGCAGTCGGCGGTCGCCCACGGTAGCGAGTATCGACCGGCAATTGTCAATACGGGCCTTTGCCTTAGTCACGGCGTAAGATGCCGCTGCAGGCAGTGTGCCCTCGATCATCGATAGCTGACGGTGGCAACCACTCACCTTTTCGTTTACGGCTATCAGCATAGCAGAGGCTATATCCTGAAGATGCGCTAAAGACTCAGCCCCCCGCCGCACAAGCCATTCGGCGGCAGCCGTGGGAGTCTTCACCCTCATGTTGGCCACGTAGTCGAGAACGGTGACATCGCGTTCGTGCCCGATGCCTATGATTACGGGTATAGGGAATTGGGCTATGTGGGCCGCGAGGTCGAAGTCGTCGAAGCATAGTAAGTCGGCAGAAGCTCCGCCGCCGCGTATTATCACCACGCAGTCCCAGTTGTCAATGTCGGAAGCGATGGCGTCGAGTGCGCTTATGATTGACGGTGCGGCGTTCTCGCCTTGCATCACGGCATGAAATAGCGAAGTGTCGAACCACAGCCCATAAGCGTTTTTGTGTATCTGGTCCATGAAATCGCCGTATCCGGCAGCTCCCTCTGCCGATATTATGGCTATGCGCTGGGTCAGCACCGGCCAGGGGAGCATCCGGTTATCGTCGATAATGCCGTCAGCTCGCAGTCGGGCCAATATCTCATTGCGCCGGCGTATGGTGTCGCCTAAAGTATAGGCGGCGTTGATATCGGATATGTTAAGCGACAGCCCGTACACGGGGTGATACGCCGCGCTCACTTTTACCATCACCTTAAGGTCGCTTTGCAGGTACTGGCCGGTCTCGCGGGCGAATTTGTCGGCAATTGCATAATATCGGCTGCTCCATATTGTGGCACGTGCCTTAGCCGTAGGTCTGCCGTCATCATCCTTCTCTACGAGTTCGAGATAGCAGTGTCCTCCGCTTACCCTCACGTCCGATGTCTCGGCGGTCACCCATACCTCTTGTAGTTGTGGCTGCTGGTTCACGGTCCTGGCTATAAGATTGCCAAGTTTGGAGAGCGGTATCGCCTTTATATCGTCGAGCAAGGTCATTTTTCAGGGAAGAAAGCCATGGCCTTTGGTTGCCATTTATATGTGATGGTATCCTTAAGCATCGACATTGTCTCCGGAGTGTCATCATTCACGAAGTATTTGTCCATGTTGTTTTGTGCGGTCAGAGAGGATGTTTCAGGGTGATATGTGTATTTTGCCATCACAAAAGGCACTTGTTCCGAAATCGTGCTTATATCCTTGATGTGCGCCGGCTTTACCCATGCCGTGAAGTCCGGCTCTCCGCCGAGAGCCTTAGCGTTGGGTGTAGGTATTATATTCCAGTCAGTGCGGTATAGGATGAGTTGGCTATCGGGTATAGGCGTATCTATAGTCTGTATGAGACCGATTACCGGCGTGGTGCCGTTAGGATTAAGCACAAACATCTGATACTCTATGCCGTTGCCTCCGGTGAATGTTATGGAGTAGTCCTGCATATCCGTTATGCGGCATGGGCCGCCGGTAGTGTTTTGCGAATCTTTATCGATGCCGGCGCTGTAATAGTCGATCATGTCGAGCCTTGTGTTGGGGGCGATAAGACCAAGCACGGAGCCAGGAGCTTCTTTGAAGCATTTTTCGGCCGTGAGGCCCTTATTATCTTCCTCTGATGCAGCCTTAGCGTAAATAGGGGCTAACATCACGGAAAGAATGAATATGGTAAGTAGTCTGCGGCACATATTGAAAATAAATTTGTGCAATCATATCCTCGTTGGGCGTGGTATTACTGACTGCGGTTAATACTCTGAATATCTTCCGAATGTGAATCAGCGACGTTTCTTCGTCTTGTTTTTCTGCTTCATTATTTTGTTCTGGGCGCGGTAGTCTTTGTCTTTTTCGGCAATTTCGCTGTAAAGGTGTTTGCCGAAGAATTCGCTTCCCTTTAGGGCAGCTACCGTACGCTTTGCATCGGCTTTTGGCACATCGAAAAGGGTGTATCCGGGCAGTAAATCGATGCGGCCCACGTCCACTCGCTTGCCCGGCACGTTTTTGTTGAGCAGTTCAATGAGATTTCCGGCAAAGAAACCATCCTGTTTTCCTACGTTCACATATATGCGCTCCATACCTCGCTCGGCCGTGCGTCTGTCCTTATCGGTATCGCTTTTAGGAGAGCGTTCTTTTTTCTCCTTTTTCCCTTTTCCGTCCTTGGAAGGCTTCTCGTCGATGAAGTCGATTTTTGGGGCATCCTTATAATAGTCGAGCAGACGATTGAATTCGAGCGAGAGCACGCGCTTTAGCAGGTCGTCGGTAGATAGCCATGAAAGTTTGCGGCTCACACCGTGGAAGTACTTGTCGATTTCGTTGTCGTGTACCTCCACCTTCTCCAGGCGGTCGGCGAGATTGTAGAGTTGTTTCTCTATGATATGCTCGGGAGTGGGCACATCCTTGCGCTCGAATTTCTTGCCTATTATACGCTCGATTTCACGCAGGCGCCCTTTTTCGCGGGAGTGTATTATGGCTATTGATACGCCGGTCTTTCCGGCTCTGCCCGTACGCCCGGAGCGGTGCGTGTATACCGACACATCTTCGGGCAATCCGAAATTGATCACGTGAGTGAGGTCGTCCACGTCAAGTCCTCTGGCGGCCACGTCGGTGGCTACGAGTATAGGCAGTACTCTGTCACGGAATTTCTTCATTACCAAGTCACGTTGTTGCTGCGAAAGGTCGCCGTGCAGAGCCTCTGCGTTATATCCGTCGGCTATAAGGTTGTCGGCTATTTCCTGGGTGTCGCGTCGGGTGCGGCAGAATACTATAGCGTATATGTTGGGGCTGTTGTCCACTATTCGCTTCAGAGCGAGGTATTTGTCCCTTGCATTTACCATGTAGTATATATGCTTCACGTTTTGCGCGCCCTCGTTGCGGTTTCCGATGACTATTTCCTCCGGATTCTTCATGAATTTGGTGGCTATTTTAGCCACTTCCTTAGGCATAGTTGCGGAGAAGAGCAGCATTTTGCGTTCTTCTGGCACATGTCCTAATATTTCGTTTATAGAGTCGACGAACCCCATATTCAGCATCTCGTCGGCTTCGTCAAGCACCACGGTATGCACATTGTCGAGCTTTACTACTCCGCGGTTTATCAGGTCGATTAGTCGGCCCGGTGTTGCCACGATTATCTGCACGCCATGTTTAAGCTGGCGTATCTGGCTTTCGATTGACGAGCCGCCGTATACAGGTAGCACCACGAGATGAGACACGTATTTCGAGTAATCGGCGAGGTCTGAGGCGATTTGTAGACACAATTCGCGGGTAGGGGCAAGGATTAGGGCTTGGGGTTTGTTGGATTTGGTGTCGATTCGTTGTATCACCGGCAGACCGAAGGCCGCCGTCTTACCGGTACCTGTCTGAGCCAGACCCACCACATCGTGGTCGCCGTTAAGTAATACCGGTATCACCCTTTCCTGTACCGGCATAGGGTTCTCAAATCCCAACTCCTCTATGGCACGTCTTAGAGGTTCGCTTACGCCTAATTCTTCAAATGTCGACATATATATTGTTAATTTTTTGCAAAGTTACGATAATTATCTTTATGGCGCTAATCATAGCCGAAAAATCTTTTCTTAAAGTGTCGGCTGGTAGTTAGCGCGGATGTAAGTATGATATTTCTCTAATTTATAACACGCGGCGGCGCGAAACTGTTGAACGAGCATACCGATTACATTATTAGATGTATGGCTAAGAAAAGCATAGCCTGAGGAGCGCAGGACTTTTCCCTGATGAAAGAAACTATAAGGAATAGAGGCTCAGTCGGCTCTCATACCGAGCAGATGACGTATCTCGTCGGGCGTGGTATTACGTTTTTTGGCGTATGACTCCACGTCGTCGGCAGATAGATGACCTACATCGATGAATCGTCCGCCGGCCAGCCATATTCCGCAAATCGACTCGGCCGGATCTATCATATAATTCTCTGTAAGGGTCATTGGGGTATGCTTCTGTACATCGAGTATGCTGAACACGTCGGCCTTTAGCGAATGGTCGGGGGCGGCGGGGTATCCTAAAGCTATGCGGCATCCTCCCGGCAGCACGGTTTCAGCAAAGGCCTCCACAAGGCGGTCGCACAGCAGTTTTGCCATTATGGCATGGTAGTCATCGTTGTCGGCTCTGTATCTGTCGGTAAGCTTTTTAATACCTATGCCGGCTGTTATGGCGAATAGCGCGGCTTTGTTGCCCGATGGTGCGATAAAATCGGTCACGCACTCGCCTGTCTCGCGGTTTCGTATCATGGGCATGCTGTAAGTGGTGCCGTCGGCGGTTAGCTCTATATAATCACCGTTAGCCTTGGCCGCGTACGTGCGTATCACGCCTTTTAGCGCTATTTCCCCGGATTTAGCCCAAGCGTCAAGCATAGATTGTGCATCGTCGTAGAGCTTTTTGGCTTCTTGCCCTCTTTCGGGATGCGAAAATATGTCGGGATATTTTCCCGGCATTCCCCATCCGGCAAAGAAAAACGCCCAATTTATGTGTCTGGCCACATCATTTATGCCCATTTCCAAAATGCCCTCTTTCGGTGTAGTAGGGGTAGGCACAGGAGCATGTGTGCAGCATGGGCAGCCGGCAGGGTGAATGTGGCGGCTTGCATGGCTTGCGTAATATTCCTCCACAAGGTGCTTTTGCTCAATCCTTTTCGATGCTACGAAAGATTCCGAATCCTCTGACATTAGCATGGAAAGGAGCGAGGCATTATTGGCCGCGTCGGTAGAGTGAAGCACCGGAGCGTTGGTCACGCTCGCTATCTTTAGGGCGGTGTGCAGCGGTGAAGTCGTGGCGCCGCCTACCACTATGGGCGTGAGCAGCCCTCTCCGCTCTGCCTCTTTAGCCACATGTATCATCTCGTCGAGTGAGGGGGTGATGAGTCCGCTAAGGCATATGGCTGAGGCGTTGTGTGCTACCGCCTGTGATATTATGGTCTCGGCGGGTACCATCACGCCCAAATCAATCACGTTATATCCATTGCAGGCGAGTACCAGAGCCACGATGTTTTTACCTATGTCGTGCACGTCGCCTTTTACGGTAGCTATCACCACCGATTGTCTTGCCGAATCCGCGGAGTCGCCGTTTTTTGCCTCTTCGGATATGAACGGCTCAAGCACGGCCACGGATTGCTTCATCACACGGGCTGATTTCACCACTTGTGGCAGAAACATTTTGCCTTGGGCGAAAAGGTCGCCTACCCTGGCCATGGCAGGCATGAGTATCTTGTCGATAATGCCCACGGCTGATTTAGACATGTCGTATGCCTCGAGCGTGTCAGAGCTGATGTATTCAGTGTCGCCTTTTAGCAGAGCGCGTGTTATGCGTTCGGCCGGTGATGCGTTACGCCATTCCATGGCATCTGAGCCGGCGCTTTTAGCGTCGGTGTCGATCATCTTTTCGGCATATGCTTGCAGGCGCTCTGCGGCATCCGTACGGGTGTAAAGTATCAGATCCTCCACAAGGGGGAGCAGGGCAGAGTCGATATCATCGTAAAGCAGCACCATCTGCGGGTTCACGATGGCCATATCCATACCGGCTGCTATGGCATGGTATAGAAACACGGCATGCATAGCCTTACGCAGCACGTTATTGCCTCTGAAGCTGAAAGATAGATTTGACACACCGCCTGACACCTTGGCGTATGGCAGATTCTGCTTTATCCAGCGAGTGGCATCGATGAAGTCGCGGGCATATCTGTCGTGTTCGGGTATTCCTGTGGCTATTGCAAGCACATTAGGGTCAAATATGATATCTTCCGGTGGGAATCCTATGGTGAGCAGCAGGTCGTAGGCGTGTTGGGCCACATTGATTTTACGGTCGAAGGTATCGGCCTGGCCGTTTTCGTCGAATAGCATCACCACGGCAGCGGCGCCATAGCCCATGATTTTGCGAGCCTTGGCAAGGAACGGCCCTTCACCCTCTTTGAGCGATATTGAGTTGACGATGCCTTTTCCTTGCACAGCCTGCAGCCCGGTTTCTATCACAGGCCATTTTGAAGAGTCGATCATCACCGGCACACGCGATATTTCCGGTTCAGAGGCCATTAGATTAAGGAAATGGAGCATGGCTTCAGACGCGTCAATCATGGCATCGTCCATGCACACGTCCACAATCTGAGCCCCGGCCCGCACTTGTGCTTCGGCTATCTGCATGGCTTCCGTGTAGTTGCCTTCGCGTATCAGTCGGGCGAATTTGGCGGAGCCGGCCACATTGGTGCGTTCGCCTATGTTGATGAAGTTGTTTTCCGGCGTTATGGTCAAAGTCTCAAGTCCGCTTAGCACACATATGTGTGAGGGTGCGGGTATCTGTCGCGGAGTGTAGTCCTCTGCGGCCTTGGCGAGGAGGCGTATGTGGTCGGGTGTGGTGCCACAGCAGCCACCTACTATGTTGACAAGCTCTTCAGCCATAAACTCGCGCATGTCGCTTGCAAACATCTCCGGTGTCTCATCATACGTACCCATCACGTTAGGTAGTCCGGCGTTGGGGTGCACGGATATGCCGGTGTATGCGGTCTCGGCCAGGCGGCGCAGATATGGCAGCAGATGCTTTGCACCGAATCCGCAGTTTAGGCCCACCGTTATTGGGTGGGCATGTGCTATGGAAGCGTAGAAAGCTTCTATGGTCTGTCCGGTGAGTGTGCGTCCGGAGGCGTCAGACACGGTGGCTGAGATCATTATCGGTATATCAGCCGACACTTCACGCACCGCGTCAATAGCGGCTTTGGCGTTTAATGTGTCAAATATCGTCTCTATGAGTATAAGGTCGGCGCCTCCGTCGATTAAGCCTTTAGCTTGCTTTAAATAGGCATCGCGCATCTGTGCGTATGTCACTTCGCGGTCGGCCGGAGAGTTCACGTCGGCCGACATGGATAGTGTGCGGTTGGTCGGGCCCATTGATCCGGCCACATACCTTGGCTTTTGTTGTGTAGAGTATTTTGCGGCACACTCTTTGGCCACAGAGGCGGCTGCTTTGGCTATGTCGTAGGCGCGGTCCGATAGCCCATAGTCGGCCAGCGAAATGGCATTGGCGTTGAATGAGTTCGTGGATATTATGTCAGCTCCGGCATCAAGATAAGCGCAATGTATCTCGGATACGATGTCGGGGCGTGTGAGCGAAAGCATGTCGTTGCAGGCTCCTTGCTCTGTATGGTATTGCTGGAGCATGGTGCCGAATCCTCCGTCGAGCACGAGTATTTTATTCTGGTCAAGAGTCATAGGCGTGGTGCGAAATGCGGGATTGTAGGTGATTGAGGGCCATAGGGCATCCTATAGCCTTACTGTTGGGGTTATTGTTGTTTGGATTTGAAAGCGAGTGCATACATTTTCATCTGTTTTACCATGGCCAGCAGACCGTTGGAGCGTGTGGGCGACAGATGCTCGCTTAATCCTATTTCGTCGATGAATCGGAGATTAGTGTTGAGAATTTCGTCGGGGGTATGTCCTGACAGTACGCTTATAAGCAGAGATATTATGCCTTTCACAATTATGGCGTCGGAATCGGCCGTGTATTCCACTTTACCGTCTTTGTATTCAGCGTTGAGCCATACGCGGCTTTGGCATCCCTCAATTAGGTGGTCGGGCGTCTTGTATTTTTCGTCGATTGGCGGTAGGGTATTGCCTAAATCTATGATATAGCCATAACGGTCCATCCAGTCGTCAATGCCGGAGAATTCGTCTATTATCTCTTCTTGCTTTTCGTCGATAGTCATGCTTTTTTCGTTTTTTGTGAATTTATTGGGGCGGTGATTTTCGGTGATTTTCGAGGGCTTTCGAGGATTTTCGAAAATCAATCGAAGATCAATCGGAAATCATCGGGGATTATCGGATTTTTTGTTTGGGGTCATTCGTTGTAGATTGCTGTAAGCACTGTCTCGCCCACGGCTTGTAGAGTGGTGCGGTCAATATTGTCAATATTGTCGGCATGGGTATGCCATGTGGGGTTGAAGCATCCGGTCTGTGGGTTGGCACATTCTATTATGTCAATGGCGGGGATTCCGGCTTTCAGCAGGTAAATGTGGTCATCCATCACCGGTGCGCCTATGCCGCTTACGAATTTGTCGGAGTGTCCGGCCATAGAAGCGGCTTTCCATACTTTGTCGTTGATGTCGTGGGCGCTTCTCTCGCTGAAATATTCGCGTGAGAATGTGGCATCCTTGCCTCCCACCATATCAAGAAGTACAGCATAGCGTATCTTGGATAGGTCAAGAGTGGGGTTTTGCACCCAGTACTGTGTACCCAAAGCCCAGGATTCTTCGTTGGGGTCGCCGTTAGTGTCATCCGACGGTCGTCCATAGTCCTCGGCGTCTACAAATAATATATCCACTCCGGCCTTTGCGGGGGCATTACGCAAGGCTCTCGCTATCTCTAATATTACCCCCACTCCGGAAGCTCCGTCATTGGCTCCGTCAATGGGCTTATCGCGAAGGGTAGGGTCGGTCTCTTGGTCAGCCCATGGGCGAGAGTCCCAATGTGATAGCAGGAGTATCCTTTTATCGGCTTTCGGATTAATCGAGCCTGATATATTGCGCGCATTGAGGGTGGTGCCGTCAAATGCCTTAAGCTGAACCTGATCGGTATGCACGTCTTCTACCCCTAATTCCGCGAGTTTGACGGCGAGCCAATCGGCGCATTGCATGTGAGCATGTGAGTTGGGCACTCTGGGACCGAACGCTGTCTGGGCGGCCACGTATGAGTAAGCCGAGTCGGCGTTAAAGTCCACAGTCACCTTATTCTTCTCTTCAGCGGTATTTTCGGCAGTGTTTTTTGTGGCGCTCCCGCAGGCAGTAAGAGCTGAGGCACACATTAATATATATATAGGGAAAAAACGCATAACAATCTTTAGATAACGGATACAAAAAAAGGGCAAGCTTACTACATCGCACCGCTACGACCTCATACCCTTGCTTCGGTCAAGACCTGGGGGAATTTTGAGGGAGCTGGTCGTGTAGGACTTACCCGACTGCAAAGTTACGACTTTTTTCTGTATCTGCAAATAAAAACATCAAAAAAAAATCAAATATTTTGTAGATGCCTGATATATAAGACATTTGCGGTGTAATAAAAAATCCCGAACCGCAGATGCAATCTGCAAGTCCGGGATTTAATAAGTGGTAGTCTTACCAGGATTCGAACCTAGACAAACAGAACCAAAACCTGTTGTGCTACCATTACACCATAAGACTATCATTGCGCCCAGCCATTTTGGTTAAGGCACTGCAAAGTTATGAATATTTTTTGATATAGCAAAAAAATTAGAAGAAAAATCGTCGGTTTTTATGAATTTTTTCTGTAAAGGCTAAAGAAAAACGTTAAAATATTCGTGTAAAGGGTTAAAGACTTTGATATTAAAGAAAAAAAGCCTAACTTTGCAGTCTGACCATTCATTTTTCACTTATATAATGCCAGTGAATACAATTTATAAATGCCTTTCTGCCGCATTGATGCTGAACATACTGCCAATGTCGGCTTCTGCTTACGATTTCTCCGTTCCCAACTCCGCGGGCGATACCATATATTATAATGTGGTATCCTCAAAAGAAGTGGAGGTAACATGCAAGACTCGTTTTCTGTCCACACCCTCGTACACCGACCATGTAAAGATACCGTCAACAGTGAGCCATGAGGGCACAGAGTATGAGGTCACGTCTATAGGCGAACGCGCATTCTTTGATTGCCGCGGTCTTGAGAAGTTGTCTCTTCCCGACGGGATAAAATCGGTAGGCAAATGGGCCTTTGCATGGTGCGACGCCCTCAGCTCTCTGACTCTGCCCAAATCGGTAGAGACCGTGAGCGCCGATGCCTTCGACGGATGCTACTCTCTCGATGCGATATATTCGTCGGCGCAGGAATTGCTGTCAGACAACGGTGTGCTTCTCTCACGCGACCGTATGAAGCTTATTGCCTTTCCCCCCGCATACGAGGGGCGCTATGATATACCTATCACGGCCAGAGAGATAGCCGACCACGCTTTCGGCGGTTGTACTTTCCTGAAAGAAGTGACCATACCGCAGTACACAAACGTAATAGGCAAAAACGCGTTTTACTTCTGCAACTGGCTCAAAAAAGTCAACATCCCGGCATCGGTGACGGAGATAGGCGATGGAGCCTTTGCCGATTGCGCGTCGCTCATAAGCATCACTGTGTCATCGGCTAACGCTAATTATTCATCGCATAGCGGCTTATTATACGATAAGGGATTCACCACGCTCATTCAGTGTCCCGGGGCCGTAGCCAACGATGTGGATATACCCTCCACTGTGCGTACTATCGGGCACTATGCTTTTTTCAGAAATTTAGGCATCTCATCGATAGCTCTTCCAGAGGGCGTTACGGAGATAGCTGAGGGAGCATTCCTCGATTGCCAATCACTTTACGCCCTGCAATTGCCGGCAAGCATAAAAAAAATCGGTACGTTGTCCATATCCATGTGTTCTCGTCTCAGAGCCATATATGTGGCGATGCAAGACCCCTCGGAAATAGAGATGGGCGACGAGGTTTTTGCTGACACGGATGTGGATAATTGTATGTTATATGTGCCCAAGGGGACGGTAATGAAGTACCGCAATGCCCCGCAGTGGAGCCGTTTCAAGAACGTATTCGAAATAGGCGACATAAGAGAGCAAATCATCTCTTGGGAAGATCAGGTTGACTCAATCGAGAGCTACACCGAGAGCATACAGCTAAGAGCTGTGGCTTCGTCGGGTCTGCCGGTAAGTTATAGCGTGTCGCCCCAAAGCGAAGGATACGGGTATATAAGCGGTGACTCTCTGATAATCACCAGTATGGGCGAAATAGCCATTACCGCCAACCAAAACGGAAGCAATACATTCTATCCTGCCCCTCCTTCCACGTTTGTGTTCCATGTGGCCAAATCCGATATCCGCTCGCCCGAATCACAAGAGCTTAAAGTGTACGGCACTATAGGCAAGATCGTGATTAAAGGCACAGAGGAGAAAGAGCTCGTAAGGGTATTCTCTGTCAGCGGTATGATGATATATAGCGGATACGACACCGAAATACCGGTGGATATGCGTGGTGTGTACATAGTATCGCTTCGTAATCAGGCCTTTAAAGTGGCTGTAAGATAGAGTAGGGGATACCTCTTATTTAAATACAGGTGGGTGAAACGCATACTGCGTTTACCCACTTTTCCACTTATAATATTAACAAATATTCATATATACTTCAACTATTTATTACCATGAACCAGATTGCAAAGCTATGCGCCGCGGCGCTGGCCATGACAGTGGCTCTTGGAGCCCAGGCCAAGGACGCTGATGCCAAGGTGATTCTCAAGCCTTCTGAAGAGTCTCCAATCATCCAAAAGGAAATTTACGGACAGTTTGCCGAGCATCTCGGCACATGTATATACGGTGGACTTTGGGTAGGTCCGGAATCATCCATTCCTAATACCAACGGATATCGCAATGATGTGCTGAATGCCCTCAAAGAACTTAAAGTGCCCGTGCTTCGCTGGCCCGGTGGCTGCTTTGCCGACGAATACCATTGGATGGACGGCATCGGTCCCAAAGAAAACCGTCCGAGAATGGTCAACAACAACTGGGGCGGCACAGTGGAAGACAACAGCTTCGGCACACATGAATTCTTTAACCTCTGCGAACTCATAGGATGTGAGCCATATCTCAGCGGCAACGTTGGGTCAGGCAGCGTGGAGGAATTGCAGAAATGGGTGGAATACATCACTGCTGAAAGCGGTCCTATGGCAAAACTGCGCGCCGAAAACGGCAGAGAAAAACCATGGCATCTCAAATACCTCGGCGTGGGCAACGAAAGCTGGGGATGCGGCGGCAACTTCACCCCTGAATACTATGCCAACGTATATCGAAGATACCAGACATATTGCCGCGACTTCAACGGCAATCATCTCTATAAGATAGCGTCAGGAGCCAGCGACTATGACTACAATTGGACTGAAGTGCTGATGAAAAACGCCGGTAGATATATGGATGGAATCTCATTGCACTACTATACCGTTACCACTTGGAGCGGCAGCAAAGGTTCGGCTATCAATTTTGATACCGACCAGTATTACTGGACACTCGGAAAATGCCTTGAAATAGAAGAAGTGATCAAGAAACATGCCGACATCATGAAGAAATACGACCCCAAATACCGTGTGGGGCTTCTCGTGGATGAGTGGGGTACATGGTGGGATGAAGAGCCGGGTACCGTACGCGGGCATCTCTACCAGCAGAATACCATGCGCGATGCCATGGTGGCATCGTTATCGCTCGATATCTTCCATAAATACACAAAACGCGTGAAGATGACCAATATCGCGCAGATTGCCAATGTGCTGCAGTCAATGGTGCTCACTAAAGGCGATCAAATGGTGCTTACCCCCACATATTATGTATTTAAGATGTATACCCCTCATCAGGAAGCCAAGTACATACCGCTTACAGTGGATTGCGGCCTACGCCGTGTGCCCGGCGACCGCGTCGTGCCCGATATCAGCGCCACGGCATCAGTAAAAGATGGCGTTTACGCCATATCGCTCACCAATATCGACCTTGGCGAAGAACGCACTGTGGAGATACCTCTTCAGGAGATTTTCGGAAATAAGACACCTACCGTGACAGGCGAAATACTCACATGCGCCAATATCGACGACTATAATGATTTCGGCTCTCCGGAAAAGGTGGCTCTGAAGCCTTTTAACGGTGCAAAAGTGGCAAAAGGCACACTTACTGTAAATCTTCCTGCAAAATCTATTGTAACTTTGCTTATTAAATAAAAAATTATTACTAACTTTGCGGAAATAATAACAAAAAGGCGGTTATTACCGCCTTTTTGCGTAGAAATGTAAGCGATTTTTACTTCCAATAAGAATAATTTCTAAGGCTTTCGGCCGGGGCATTCTCCCGGCATGGCCATCATAAAAACACTCTGATATGAGCGACAGACTATTTATTTTTGACACTACGCTGCGCGATGGTGAACAGGTGCCCGGGTGCCAGCTTAACACGGTTGAGAAAATCGAAGTGGCTAAAGCCCTCGAAGAGTTAGGTGTTGACGTGATTGAGGCAGGATTCCCGGTGTCAAGTCCGGGCGACTTCAACTCGGTGGTGGAGATATCCAAGGCTGTGACATGGCCCACCATATGCGCGCTTACCCGCGCCGTGGAGAATGATATACGCGTGGCTGCCGATGCCTTGCAGTATGCAAAGCATAAGCGTATACACACCGGTATAGGCACCAGCGATTCGCACATACGATATAAATTCAACAGCAACCGTGAGGAAATACTGGAGCGCGCGGTAGCCGCCGTGAAGTACGCCAAGAAATTTGTTGAGGATGTGCAATTTTATGCCGAGGATGCCGGACGCACCGACAATGAATATCTTGCAAGAGTGGTGGAGGCCGTAATCAAAGCCGGTGCCACAGTGGTGAATATTCCCGACACCACCGGTTACTGTCTACCCCAACAGTTCGGCGATAAAATCAAATATCTGATGGAGCATGTCGACGGCATACACAAAGTGACAATAGCCACACACTGCCACAATGATTTAGGCATGGCCACCGCCAACACCATAGCAGGCGTGATATCAGGCGCAAGACAAGCTGAAGTCACCATTAACGGTATAGGCGAGCGTGCCGGCAACACCTCCCTCGAAGAAGTGGCTATGATATGCCGTTCCCATAAGGAACTCGATATCGTCACCAACATCAATACACATCACATCACAGGCATCAGCCGTATGGTGTCGAGCCTTATGAATATGCCCGTACAGCCCAACAAGGCCATTGTAGGGCGCAACGCATTTGCTCACTCTTCAGGCATTCATCAGGACGGTGTGCTCAAAAACCGCGAAAGCTACGAGATTATCGACCCGGTGGAAGTGGGCCTTGACGAAAACTCCATCGTGCTTACAGCCCGCAGCGGACGCGCGGCCCTGAAGCATCGCCTGCATACATTAGGTGTTGACCTTAGCAAAGAGTCTCTCGATAAGGCATACGAGGCTTTCCTTAAACTCGCCGATAAGAAAAAAGAGATAAATGATGATGATGTGCTTATGCTTGCCGGAAAGCACAACACCAACCACCGTATAAAGCTCGACTTCCTGCAAGTCACTTCGGGTGTGGGCATTAAGTCGGTGGCAAGCGTGGGGCTTGACATAGCAGGAGAGAAATTTGAGGCTTGTGCCAGCGGTAACGGACCTGTGGATGCGGCAATCTCTGCCTTGAAGATAATCATACGCAGGCAGATGCTGCTTAAGGAATTCCTTATCCAGGCCATCAACAAGGGCAGCAACGATGTGGGCAAGGTGCACATGACCGTCGAGCATGACGGACGCGAGTACCATGGATTCTCGGCCAATACCGATATCGTGGCAGCAAGTGTAGAGGCATACATCGACTGCATTAACAAATTCGTACACTAAGCTACATCCAATAAGTAGACAATCAAACATAATTATACTTTTTGAGCTTATGCAAGCTGTGGAAAATACGCTTAGTAACATGCTTCATAACTCATAACTAATACATATTACGTACTTATCAATGCCGAAAACATTATTTGATAAAATATGGGACGCGCACTCGGTGCAGATTATCCCTGACGGTCCCACCCAATTGTATATCGACAGGCATTACTGCCACGAAGTGACATCGCCTCAGGCTTTTGACGGTCTTCGCCGCCGCGGTCTGAAAGTGTTTCGCCCCGAACGCACCATATGTTCGCCTGACCACAATATACCCACACTAAATCAGGATCAACCTATATCCGACCCGGTATCGCGTAATCAGGTGGATACTCTCGTGAAAAACGCCGATGAGTTTGGTCTCACGATATTCGGTCTTCTCAATCCCAACAATGGTATAATCCATGTGATAGGTCCGGAGAACGGCCTCACGCTGCCCGGATCTACTATAGTGTGCGGCGACAGCCATACGTCAACCCACGGAGCCGTGGGAGCTGTGGCTTTCGGCATAGGCACATCCGAGGTGGAGATGGTGCTCGCATCTCAGTGCATCCTCCAGCCCAAACCAAAGACAATGCGTATCACCGTCAACGGCAAGCTTGCCCCGGGTGTCACAGCTAAGGACATAGCTCTTTATATCATATCCAAGATGACAACAAGCGGAGCCACAGGCTATTTCGTGGAATATGCCGGCGACGCTATCAAATCGCTTTCGATGGAAGGCAGAATGACCGTGTGCAACCTCTCAATAGAGATGGGCGCGCGCGGAGGTATGATAGCCCCCGACGACATCACATTCGAATATCTTAAGGGCCGCGCATATGCGCCTAAAGGCGACGATTGGGATAAGGCAGTGGCATATTGGCGTACATTGCCCTCCGACCCGGATGCCGTGTTTGACAAGGAAGTGGTGTTTGATGCCGCTGATATAGAGCCGCGTGTCACGTTCGGCACCAATCCCGGTATGGGTATAGGCATAAGCGAACTGGTGCCTGAATGCACTGATACCGACCCGGCGGCTGTTGCCTCCTTCGCTAAATCTCTCGAATATATGGGCTTTAAGAGCGGCCAAAAACTTGAAGGCGTGCCCGTAGACTATGTGTTCCTTGGCAGTTGCACCAATGGGCGTATTGAGGATTTCCGCGCCTTTGCATCGATAGTCAAGGGCAGAAAGAAAGCCGAAAACATTACTGCCTGGCTTGTGCCCGGCTCGTGGAAGGTATACGACCAGATAAAGGCCGAAGGCATTGACAAGGTGCTTGAGGATGCCGGATTCGAATTGCGTCAGCCGGGATGTTCGGCTTGCCTTGCCATGAACGAGGATAAGATACCTGCCGGCAAACTCGCTGTATCCACATCCAACCGTAATTTCGAGGGTCGTCAGGGCCCCGGGGCACGCACTATACTTGCTGGTCCGCTCGTGGCCGCCGCTACAGCCGTCACCGGAGTAATCACTGACCCGCGTTCACTTTAATGCTGCTATCTTGTTATGAAAGAAAAATTCGACGTTATAATTTCACGGTGTGTGCCTCTGCCAATAGAGAATGTTGACACCGACCAGATAATACCCGCGCGTTTCCTTAAAGCCACTTCGCGCGAGGGATTCGGCGACAATCTTTTCAGAGACTGGCGCTTTGATAAAGAGGGCAACCCTATAGAGGGTTTTGTGCTCAACGACCCCACTTACAGCGGCTGCGTGCTTGTGGCCGGAAAGAATTTCGGATCGGGATCGAGCCGGGAACACGCCGCTTGGGCTATCCATGACTATGGATTTCGAGTGGTGGTATCAAGCTTTTTCGCTGATATCCATAAAAACAACGAACTCAATAACTTCGTGCTTCCGGTGGTGGTGAGCGAGGACTACCTTTCCGAACTCTTCGCCTCAATAAAGGCCGACCCAAACGTGCAGGTCAAAGTTGACCTTCCGGCGCAGACTATCACCAATATGGCTACAGGGCGAACAGAGCATTTTGACATCAATTCCTACAAAAAGCAATGCCTGATGGAGGGTCTCGACGATATTGAGTATCTCCTGTCGAAGCTTCCTGAAACAGAGGCTTGGGAAAAGGCTCGCTAATATGGATAAGATAGAAATAATGGACACGACACTGCGCGACGGCGAGCAGACGTCGGGCGTGTCGTTTTCTTCTTCCGAAAAGTTGGGTATAGCGCGTCTCCTTATCAATGATTTGGAGATTCCTCGACTGGAGATAGCTTCTGCACGCGTGTCGGATGGCGAACGCGAATCGGTGCGTAATGTATGCCGGTGGGCCATGCGCACCCATAATCTCCACCGTATCGAGGTGCTTGGTTTTCTTGACGGCGGCGTGTCGGTAGGATGGATTAAGGATGTGGGCGCCACTACGATTAATCTTCTGTGCAAAGGGTCGGAGAAGCATTGCGTAGGTCAGCTCAAGCGCACTCCACAGCAGCATTTCGCCGATATTCGTTCTGAGGTGCTGAGGGCATTCAATGCGGGTCTCACAATCAATGTGTACCTTGAAGACTGGTCCAACGGCATGAAATCATCGCCTGATTATGTGATGGCGCTTATGGATGCCATATCCGATTTGCCTATACGCAGGTATATGCTGCCTGATACGCTTGGCGTGCTTAATCCCTATGATACGCTCACCTATGTGCATCGTATGGTGGCACGCTATCCTCATAAGCATTTTGATTTCCATGCCCATAACGATTATGACCTGGCCACAGCCAATGTGTTTGCCGCTGTAAAGGGCGGAGCCAGAGGCATACACTCTACAATAAACGGTCTTGGCGAACGCGCCGGCAATGCCGCGCTCTCGAGTTGCGTGGCCGTGATACATGACCAATTGGGCCTGTCAACCGGCATCAACGAGAAGAAAATCAATAAAGTGAGCCATATAGTAGAGTCATTGTCGGGTATTATCGTGCCTCCCAACAAGCCTATTATCGGAGAAAGCGTGTTCACGCAGTGTGCCGGTGTGCATGCCGACGGTGATAATAAGAATAATCTGTACTACAACGACCTATTGCCCGAACGCTTCGGCCGCGAACGCGAATATGCCCTCGGAAAGACTGCCGGTAAGGCTAATATCAAAAAGAATATCGAGGCTTTGGGCATGGAATTGTCAGAGGAGGAAATAGTGCAGGTGACCAAACGCGTAATTGAGCTTGGCGATAAAAAGGAGCTTGTGACACAGAGCGATTTGCCTTATATCGTGGCCGATGTGCTGAAGCACAACACGTTGCCCCAGAAGGTGCGCGTGATAAATTATGCGCTGAATCTCTCGCATGGCCTCAGGCCCACGGCCACGCTTAAAATCAGTGTCGATGGGCAGGAGTTTCAGGAGAGTGCGGTAGGCGACGGCCAGTACGACGCATTCGTAAAAGCTTTGCGTCTTATCTATACGCGCGACCTTGGCAGAGAGTTCCCCTCGCTCACCAATTATGCTGTGAATATACCGCCCGGCGGTCAGACCGACGCTCTTGTGTACACCACTATCACCTGGCTATACCGAGGGCGCGTCATTAAGACACGCGGTCTGGATGCCGACCAGACGGAGGCCGCTATACAGGCCACTACTAAAATGCTGAATATTATAGAGAATTACGATAATTAGTTTATTCCAAAATTTCATAAGATATGAATTTCAAAATCGCAGTGCTTCCGGGCGATGGTATAGGTCCGGAAATTTCACAAGTCGGTGTGGATGTAATGACTGCCGTGTGCAAAAGATTCGGACACGAGGTAGAGTATAATTATGCTCTTTGCGGAGCTGCCGCCATTGATACGGTGGGTGATCCTTTTCCTGATGCCACGTATCAGGTGTGCAAGGATGCCGACGCAGTGCTGTTCTCTGCCGTAGGTGATCCTAAATTCGATAATGACCCTGCAGCAAAAGTGCGTCCCGAACAGGGATTGCTGGCCATGCGCAAGCAGCTCGGACTCTTTGCCAACATACGCCCCGTAGAGACCTTCGACTGCCTTATTCATAAATCGCCTCTTAAAACCGAACTTGTGAAAGGCGCGGATTTCATATGTATACGCGAACTCACCGGAGGCATGTACTTCGGCGAGAAGCACGAAGAGCCTGATATGGCTTACGATACAAATAAATACACCCGTGCAGAGGTGGAACGTATTCTCCGTGTAGGATATGAGTATGCTATGCGTCGCCGTAAGCACCTCACTGTGGTGGATAAGGCTAATGTGTTGGCATCCAGCCGCCTATGGCGCAGAATCGCACAGGAGATGGCTCCGCAATATCCTGATGTCACCACCGACTATATGTATGTGGATAATGCCGCCATGCGTATGATTCAAGAGCCGCGATTCTTTGATGTGATGGTGACAGAGAATACATTCGGTGACATCCTCACCGATGAGGGCAGTGTGATAAGCGGATCCATGGGCCTTCTGCCCTCTGCATCCACAGGCGAGAGTACTCCGGTATTCGAGCCGATTCACGGGTCATGGCCTCAAGCTGCCGGCAAGGATATCGCCAATCCTTTGGCGCAGATTCTCTCTGTGGCTATGCTCTTCGAGTATTTCGGACTTAAAGAGGAAGGTGCGTGTGTGCGTGAGGCAGTCAACGCCTCTCTCGATAGCTATGTGCGCACTCCCGATATTCAGGAGGATGGGTATCCTCACTACGGCACAAAGGCCGTAGGTGCCTGGATTGTGGATTATATCACAAAACAGTAATTATCAGGCGCATGTGGGGCGAATTTATTCGCTTGAAATCTTCGTGGGTTTCGGGCGAATAAATTCGCCCCTACATGTCGCCTATATAAGTACTCTATTCTACGGTGTATATGGTTTCGTCGCCGCAGATGTTTCTTATTTTGATGCGGAGTGGCTTCTTGTCGGCATGGATAGTGCCATCCCATAATTTCGTGGTCTTATATCCGTTGATTGTGACGGTGCTGTCACGTTCAATCTTTATCTCTGAATCGCTGTGCCACAATTTGTCGCCGTCAGATGATGTGCAGTCGAGTGATACCATTTCTATTGCTTCCAGACCCTCCGGACTCAATTCGATAGGCGTGAACTTCTTTTTTGTATTAGCGAAAGACTTTTGATTGAACTCCTTGATTTTATGGCTTACGCGGTCGCTGTAAAATCTGGTGATAGCCACAGTGAATATACCCGTCACTTTTGTGTCATCCTCGGTAATCGTATACTCTACATCATCTTGTAGAATGGCATTGTCAAGCAATTCTTTAAGGTCGCGTAGTTCGATTTCTATAAGAGTATCGTTGTTTTCTTTTATGAAGTCATCCAATTCTGCTCTGTCCGCTATGTCAATGTAATAAATCAGTGAGCGTGTCATCACCGTTGAAATAAAATTCCACTCCCGGCACCGATTTAAGATGATTTATCACACTATTCAGGTAGGCATCTTCAAGAGCGCTGTCGAGATGATACGGAAGATAGTGGTATGTGCGATCGTTGATTGACTGCTCTGTCTCCGGCAGAGGGAGATTGTTTTCTATCAGATATTTGCGTATCTCATCGGAGATAGTTTTTACAGGCTCGCTGTCTTTCTTTATTATAGTTGCTACCTTGTCGCTGTCGGGCACGTATATATCCTTACAGGGCACTTCAATAGGCGATTTCAATGCGTTCACTTTAAGAAGTGATGCCTCTTCCGGCACAAGTTCCTCGCTTACTGTGAAATTCCTTTTTGGCACAAAAGCGCATCTTATGTCTGCCCTTACTCTTCGTTGGTCTATCTCGGGATTTAGAATAATAGTACCACTGTTTTCGGTGACAGTGATTTTATCGAATAAGGAGAGTAGCTCTGACTCACATTTTATGATTTCAGATAATCTGAGCGTACCGAAGCTTTCCTTTATAATCATGTCGAGCCATTCGCGGAATGATATGCCTGATGTTATGCCATACGACAATTCGCTTTCTGATACCTTATCGTTGGAATCAAAACTTTGTGTGTATATTAAGGAAGTGTCCTTTTTAGGAGGCTCGTACTCATGTATAAATCTGTTTATATCAGATATGCGTTGAGTCTTTATGGTTTTGTATTTGATATGTATCTGATAAAAGTCGATTGGCGGTAGGTTAAGCTTATCCATACGTGAATATCTTACTACTGTGGTAAGATTTTCGGATCTCTTACCTCCGAACTCGGCTAAAGTGGTATATTGTTGTTGCTGGAGTTGCTGGTTCAGCTTGTCGGCGTTGAATTTGTTGAGCCAAATCAGGGCTGTCTCTTTTTTAGCGTTATCAACTTCTCTGAGACAGCGACAACTGATTTGAAGCACCATGTTTTGCGGACATGAATTGCGTTGCGATAGGAGCACGCCGGTAAGACTTCTGCAATTCCACCCTTCGCGTCCGATGCCCACGAGTAGTATTATCCTCTTTTTCGATAGTGGCGAATCGAGTTGGGAAAATTCAAATTGTGCATCCTCGGCCACTGTGTATGTTTTGTTGCCTTTATGGTATTTGAGTATGGCTTCTGTAGGATTTAATCCTAATTCAGCGCATATGTTGCATGCCTCAGGATATATTTCCTCTTCAAGTACGGAAATTGACGGCGCATATACAGCGATCTTTGCTGACGCGCCGTTGGCGTATACGGTGTGTGAGTACTGCTCAAAAAACTCCCTCATACCTTTTGCTATTATTTCAGATGAATCAAGATTGGCATAGCGCACCTTGGGTATTTTCAGGAAGTTGCCTATACCTCTTATGAGAGGGTAATAAGTGACAACATTGGCGTATTGGCTGTTTTTTATGGTCAGTTCGCCGGATATATTCACGCTAAGCGGAGGTTCCATATTGGGTGTGCCGGTGAATCCTAATACAGAATTAAAATTGGACTGCTCCATCCATCTGTTCACCACCCGACGCAGCTTTTGATTATCGCTTGCATGATGCACCTCATCTATCATAACGCATAGACCCGGTATTTTGCCTATATGGTCGCGTAGTTCATTGGCTTGTAGGGTAGCTTCATACTCCTTTCGCTTTTCGTCGTCAAGATATTTTATCAGCGATTCATCGATAGGAGTATTATCTGTGCGGTCAAGAATCACTTTTTCGGCGTTGGTCACGGCCACCAGGCCCATAAGGTCTGGGTTAGCTGTATGCAGACTGATTTTGCGGGCATTAGGATTTTTACGATATTGCTCTTGGATGCCGATGAAGATTCCTGAAGCCATTCGTATTTAATGATGTTTTTTATTTGCGAGGCTATGGGATCGGGTAATATCCATAAGGGATTTAAATTCTGAATGTCGCGTAGGCTTGGCACGATGGATGATTTCAATCCGGAAGGCACGAAAAGTATGAAGTTGTGGGCAAAAAGTGTGTTTTCAGGCTCGGACAATGCGAAATATAGGTTGAGGTATATCAATGCGGCCATCAGATATGTCTTTCCGGCACCCATCTGTATACTAAACAGATAGTCGGGGTAGCAGATGTTGGAGAACATATCCTTGATTACCCTTTGATAATCTATAGATTGGGGTACGCGCTTGATTTCAGCTATGATTTTGGGAGAGTTGATATTGCCGTTCTCATCACGTATAGACGCATATTTCAATAATCTTATAAAACATAATATTCTGACTCTAATGGGATAAGAGGGCATTATCCATTGGCATATCATAGCCTAAAATCATAATTGCCCTGCCTATAAAAAAGGTCTCTTGCCACATGTGGTAAGAGACCTATGTCTTGTGTCTGTATTTACTTATTACAAGTAAAAACTATAGACTTTTATTATTCTTCGGGAGCGTTTGCTTCAACTACTTCAGCTGCAACCCAAGTTGTGTTCTCGATGGTGTCACCGTTGACAACAATCTGATTCTCGTTAATGCGAACGGTATCAGGAGTAGCGGCTACTTCAGCTGCTTCAACAGTCTCCTCTACTACCTCGTTAGCATCAGCTGCGTTGTCAGTATCGTTAGCTTTTTCAGAAGAAGAGCAAGCAACCATAGATGCGCCGAAAGCAACGGCAAGGATTAAAACTAACTTTTTCATTTTCTTTTTTCTTTAAAATAATATAGTAAACAATGATTGTATCGTTAGATTGTGACGTTTGAAAAACGGGTGCTTTTCAAAATGTGTGACAAAGTTACACCTAATTTTTCAATTGGCAAAATTTTTTATATTTTTTTTTGCCCACATGATTAAACCATTTTATAACTAAGTGATATACGCGATATTACTGACTGTTAAAATTATAAAATGATGAACTCACTTTTTGGCAATCCTCACTATTGTGAGCGAATACGGAGGCATTTGGTAGTCGAGCCGCGTAGCTGTTTTGAGTCTTATGTCGATGGGCCGGGGCGTGGCATTACGGTCCTCGGGGTCGCCGGCAAGTATCTGTGCCGAAATCTTTGACTTGGCGTTTATCTTAAGTCCGCTCAAATCCACATTGGCATCGACAGCTTTTGGCAGCAGATTCACAAGTTTCACGATATAGTCGCCTGTGGCTTCATCATACAGTATGGATGACCCTACGCGTGCCTGCGCTTTTTCATTGTCAACATTCAGTTTGGTTTCGGCCGGTATGTATTGGCTGCCGGTATTGTTGCCGAAAAGCTTTTGTGTGTAATAGTCGGTGGTGGGGTACACTCCGGCATTATCGAAATATATAAGGTCGGGTGTCCACTGGGTGTGTCCCTTGCGAGCCAAAAGTGGCGCATACGATGTCATTTCCACGATATCACCGTTGCGTTCCACCGATGTGAGGTAAAGTGCTTCGGCAAGAGCAGTCTCCATATTGCTCTTGCGTCCCGGCACATGTGCGGCATATTCACCGAGATACACGCGGGTGCCTCCGCGCTTATATTCGTCGTAATAGTCCTGGTTGTAGATCATCCAGCCCGGGGCCACATAATAATGCTCGTCAACAAGAGGAATATCAAGCTCACGCGCAAGCTGCCATCCCGCATCATAGTCCGACCCCTCATAGAACGGGCCTACTGTACCCACCACTTCCACTTCGGGGTGTGCCTTCTTCACGGCATCATAGATCATCTTGAAACGCTCGGTGAATACCTCCGTGATCATATCCTCGTTGCCTATACCTATATATTTAAGGTTGAAAGGCTCTGGATGTCCTGCTTCGGCACGCTTTTCTCCCCATGTGGTAGAGGGGTCGCCGTTGGCATATTCTATGAGGTCAAGCACGTCCTGCACGTAGGCATCCATTTCTTCCATGGGTATACCCCCTTGCTGTCCGCGCTTTGTGATGGCGTCGTGCGAGTGGTGTGCGCTTGTGCCTGAGTTCTGGCATGGCACTCCGGCGGCGAGTACAGGCAGCGGTTCAGCCCCGATGTCTTCGCAGAACAGGAAATACTCGTAATATCCCAGTCCGCGGCTTTGGTGGTATCTCCAGATGTTAGGAAGCGGCTTGCGTGCCTCAAGCGGACCGATTGACCCTTTCCAATCATAGATGTTGTCCACGCCGTCGCCGTGGGCCACGCATCCTCCGGGAAAGCGCATGAATCTCGGATGCATATCGGCGAGCGTCTGTGCCAGATCCTTACGCAGACCGTTCTTGCGACCCATGAAAGTGTCTTCAGGGAATAATGACACCATATCGAAATTCACGGTAGTCGGAGCCTCGATGGTGAGTTGCAGACGCGCATCATTACAGTCGGATACGGGGCGTAGAGAGGTGGTGTATTCCTCCCAGTCGCCGGATGACACGGCTATGCGGTCGCTTGCGAGGGTGGTGCCGTCAGGAGTTATAAGCGATACTATCACACCCACCGGTGTTTTAGAGTGGGCTTTCATGGAGAATAGGTAGTTGTCGGCCGATTTCACCGGTATGCCGTCGTATCCGTTGTTGATGATACGGTATCCCCCTGCTTTAGCCTTGGCAGTGAGATAGTGCTGGTTGTTAGGATGTATGGGATTCATGGTCGATACACCGAATGAGCCCTTGTCCTTATCCGGCATTTCCCATGCGTAGGTGGCATTCCAGTTCTTGTCGCCTCGATGATCTGCAGGCACGTATTCAAAGTCGCGGTTTTGCACAAGTTCGGCATATAGTCCACCGTCGGCTCCGTAGTTTATATCCTCGAAGAATATGCCTATAAGTTTATCGCTGATTGTTTTTGCTTTCTTAGGTTCGGCTTTCACCGTGTATTTAAGGTCTCCGAGATCAGCGAAGCGTGTCGGGTCGTCCTTCATAAGCTCGCCGTACAGGGCGTTGAGCCTTCCGCGCTCTTCCGCATAATTGCAGAGTGTGTCGATTAAGGCTTTCGGTACGCGGGTCACAGTACCGTTCACAGCTTGGCCGCCTATCAGGTATTGAGTGATGCCGGCGCGCGGCGAGTCGGATATGTGGTAGGTTTGAGGTTCCCATTTCATCAAATCCGCTGATTTGGCGGTGGCTACCACAGCATCTTCGGTGTCGGCAATCCATGTGGCAGTCCATCCGTCGGTGTCTTTTGAGAGGGTAGGGGAGAACATCTTTTTATGACTGCCCCAAGGTCCGAAGTCCGAACTTACAAATGTATATCCGTTGCCTATTGGTTTCCATTCGCCGGAGCAGCAGCATTTATACGCTATTTTCAAGCCACCGCTGCCGTCGAGGGCAGAGTAGGCAAGTATTTCCGCGCTGTCGGTTTTGCACTCTTGTGCGTTATCGGCATTGGCTGCGATAGGCAGTGTCAGTGCTGTGAGAGCTGAAAGAAGCAGTTTTCTCATTTTCTTTAGATATATGGGTATTGTTAGATATATGTTAAAATGTGCAGGGCAGTGCGATAAGCTGATAATACAGTGTGCGTGCCATACGCTGGTGCCCGAGGTCGTTGGGGTGCAGTAGATCGGTATCGGCATCGTTGAAGTACTTAGCGTGTTCGTCATGCAAGGGATACAATCCGCAGAGCGAGTTGAGGTCAATTACCGGTACCGACCATATTTTGCCGGCTTCGGCCACAGCCTCCACGTATGCGTCAAGGTATTCACCGCACCGATTGGCATAGTCCTCTGGTATTTGCCAGTTTTTGTCGTTGGCGTAGAATCCGCTACGGTGTATGGGTGTAAGAAGCACAATCTGTTTGTCGGGATATGTGCGCTTTAGCGAGTCGAGGGCTATATTGATGCGTCCTTTGAAGGTGGATTTGTCCATAGCGGGTATGCGGCGCATACGGTCCTCGGTGCGTTTCTTGTAATTATGCCCGTAAGTCACGGTATCCATCTTCTCTTCATACCACTCGCCTATAGGCACAGCGTTGTTGTAATCGTTGGTGCCCATGAATATCATTATGGCATCCACATCATTGCCATGTTCCTTTTTCAGAAGTCCTGTCTGCCGGGGTATGTCATCCCATTGTCGGCCGCTCACCGCATACACGAATGGCGTGATTCCGAGCCATTCTTTCAGATAGCTCCAGTATTTAGTGCCGGCGGCTTTGTTGCGAGGGTCTGTCACCGAGTCTCCGAAGTAAGCCACGGTCTTTCCTTGCCATGGATGGGTGATATACTGAGCCGAGGCACTGAGTGCCACAAAGGCTACTGTGACTAAGAGTAGTAGATTGCGTTTTTTCATGATAAGCAAGAATTTTCCGCAAAATTACAAATAATATCCCACTAATTCAATTTACCGGCTTATTTTTCATCACCGATTAGTCGATAAAAATTAAAAATTGGTAGAATTTTCGATTGATTTATGGATTATTTTTCGTATTTTTGCCGTCAGATTCACGAAAAACTAAAAATACATAAATAAAAATCAATCTCCTATGTTAAAGACAAGTATAAGGCTTACGGTGGCGGCGGCTATGATGATTACTATCAATCACGCCCAATCACGCCAAATATCTCTAAGTGAGGCCTTGAATAACGCGCCTGAAAATTTGACTCGAGGCATGAGTCGCTCTGCCGAAGTTCAGGCCTATACACAGACCGAGGGCGACCTCAATGTGGCCTATATCGTAGCCAATGGCAGCGACAACGGCTATGTGGTACTCGCCGCCGATGATGTGATGCCCCCGGTATTAGGATATGCCGACACCGGCACATTCGATGCCAATAATATCCCTCCGGCCATGGCCGCATGGCTGAAATCGTATGGCTCACAGCTCGAATATGCCGCAAGCCATAATTATGTAAGTGCATCAAGATCCGAAACCACGGATTTTGAGCCGATATCACCTCTATGCACATGTATTTGGGGACAGGATTCCCCCTATAATCTCAGTTGTCCGGAGATCGGCGGTGAGAACGCCCCTACGGGCTGTACCGCCACGTCAATGGCACAGATGGCTTACTACCATAAATGGCCGGTAACGGGTACCGGAACGAACACCTATACCTCTACCACCATAAACGAGGTGCTGACTTTTGATTTCGGAAACACCACATTTGCATGGAGCAACATGGTGGACAGCTACCTTACTGCCACTTTGCCTCAAAAGCAGAGAGCCGTGGCCACTCTTATGCTGGCTTGCGGTAACGCGTGTCTTACAAATTATGGCGAGGACGGCTCTGGCGCATATCCTTACGATGCGATATATGGCTTGGTGAATTTCATGAATTACGACAAATCGTCGGCCTCAGTGGACCGCGACTATTTTACCTCCGATGAGTGGCAGCAATTAGTATATAACGAAATCGCCAACAACCGCCCCGTGCTATATGGCGGTACAAGCAATGACGGCGGTCACGCTTTCGTGGTTGACGGATATAGCAGCAACGGATTTTTCCACGTCAATTGGGGATGGGACGGCATGAGCGACGGCTATTTCCTCCTTACTGCACTTGACCCAATGGAGCAGGGTACCGGCGGTTCTTCATCAGGATACAATTTCTATCAGAATGCGTCGATCAACCTTATGCCGGCTAAAGAGGGCACCGAATATACGTTTATCATGTATCAGGAAGGTAATCTTACCACTGATAAATATTCGTACAGTTCGTCGGATAATATAAAGATTTCTGCCGGAAGTGACAGGAACTCGTATTTCGATTATTTTACGCTTGTGGAGCAGACTGTGGAGCTCGGTCTCAATCTCACACCCGAAGCCGGCGGCGACCCCGTGTTCTATAAAGGCACAGATGTTGCTTATTCTCCATATTATGGTAAAAGAACTCATGATGTGACACGTAATTATACGCTCTCTGCGGCTTCTCTGCCAAAGTCAGGGACTTATATTGCCACACCTGCATTTAGAGTGAATGGATTCGTGGGCAACGTGCATCCTAAAGTGGGCTATGTAAAAGAGTTCCGTATGGTATGCTCGGAGTCAGGTGTGGAAATCACTCCTGTGGAAATCAACCGCACCATAACTATTTCTGATTTCAAGGCCACATCTGTGCTATATGGAGGAAAGAGCTGTACCTTCGGGGCTACAATATCCAATAGCGGCGACGAGTTCTATGGTTTCATGTCGGTGGGTATTGCACGCACCAGTACCGGAACACCTATATGCTGGCTCGACGGTACTAACGTGAGCCTTCCCGACGGTCATTCTGTCGAGATTTCTTTCTCCGGCACGTTGACCAACTATAATACAGGCGCTGATTTGGCGGCTGGCACATATTATGCCAACCTGTATGACAATAATGATAATCCACTAACCGATAAACCGGTGGCCATCGAGATTTCGGCTGTGCCTACCGAGGAGGTGGAGTTTAACACGATAATGGCCGCTGTAGGTAAATATGAGGGAGCAGGTACTTCTGCCGATCCGTATATAGTGGGCGATGATTTCAAGTTCAGTCTCACTTTGGATGTTACTGCCGGATTGTTTGATGAGTCGGTATATTTCTTCTCATACTACTTAGATGACTATTCAGCCACTGACCTATATATATATGCTGATTATATAGCCGATGCCCATTTCCCACAGACCAAGGAGTTTACTATTGACACATCAGGCTATGACGAAGATCGCACAGTATATATACGTCCATACAGATATTTGTCTACTGGCTGGTCGTATATGCTTAAGAGAGCACAATGCCTTTTCATCAAGCGTGTGGCAGGTGGTATAAACGATGTGGCTGTAGATACCAAGGGGGGCATTTATCCTAATCCGGCGGTATCCAATGTCACCGTCACTGCGGCTTCCGATATAAGCAGTATCGATATATATAGCCTGTCAGGTTCGCATGTGATGAGCATTGCCCCGGCTTCTTCAGCCTCTTCTGCCAGTGTGGATGTTAGTGCGCTCCCCACAGGCCATTATATCATGACAGTCACAACATCTGCAGGCATCGACCGTCATCGTCTGATGAAGAAGTGACATTCTACCTTTTGCTATAAGTATGAATAAATAGTAAATGCGCCCGACTGAATGTCGGGCGCATTTACTATTTATTCATACTTATAGGATAACTTCAGGCGACATGAAGAGGTGAATTTATTCGCCCGAAATCTTTTTTTTGCGGACAATCCAAATAAATATTTTATAAATTATCCGAATATTTTCGTTAACTTTGCACATCAATGACATAATAAAAAACAAATAAATCCATGAATGACTATAATTTGGGCTATATCTCTAACGCGGACATTTATAAACATGTGAAAAATACTGTATCCGCTTATCGTAGAGAAATAACGCTTAAACAATTCAACGAAAATATCATTGATCCTATTAAGCTCACTTTTGACGCTAAGGTCTATAATAAGACAATCAGACAAGCTATTGAAGATGAATGTTTTCGTCAAATTGATAAGTCCAATACGAATAAAATAGGATATTTCCACCAGAATCTCTTTCGTTATGCCGGAAATGGCTGGAGTATTCCTTCGGAGGGTTTTGACATTGAGAACAAGGAACGTCATATCTTTGTTGAAATGAAGAATAAACATAATACTATGAACTCATCTTCTTCACAAAAAACTTATATGAAGATGCAAGCTAAACTTCTTGAAGATGACGAAGCCGTATGCTATCTTGTAGAAGTGATTTCAAAAAAATCGCAAGATGAGGCGTGGGCAATCTCATTGGACGGTAAAAAAAGCAGGCACAAAAAAAATACGTCGAATGTCAATGGATAAGTTCTACGAGTTAGTATTCGGTGATAAAGACGCCTTTTATAAATTATGTGTGGCACTGCCTACAATAATTGAAGATGTAGTGAAAGATGACCCAATGTTGGCTCTTAAAAACTCTGTCTATAAAGATTTGACAATAGCACATGCTGATATCCTTACGAGCTTGTACATCCTGGCATTCAGTACATATGAAGGATTTAAAGAACTTACTGACAAATGACATCAAATACTAAGATTTCTTTTAATAATTTCGCTGATATAGTAGGCGTGTCGCGAGCTACCGTCGACAAGTGGGTGGCTAATGGTAAATGTATTCCGCATATATCAAATAAGAATGAAAGATATTTTATAGCTTCAGAGTTATTGTCTTTTCCGGAAATAGAATCAATGCTTAATAATAAGTGGGCTGAAGAAGAGAGTGTAAGACCTTTACGTCCGTTCTCCTCTATAGAGTTATTTGCCGGAGGAGGTGGTCTTGCTCTCGGTATGCATATGGCGGGATTCAGGCACATTCTTCTTAATGAATATGATAAAAACGCATGCCAAACACTACAAAAAAATATGCCTGAATGGAATGTTATACAAGGAGATATTCATGATATAGATTTCTCACCTTACTATGGTAATGTAGATTTCTTATCGGGCGGATTTCCATGTCAGGCTTTTTCGTATGCAGGTAAGCGGCTTGGATTTGAAGAAACACGCGGCACTCTTTTTTTTGAATTAGCGAGAGCTGTAAAGGAGACAAATCCAAAGGTTTTTATGGCCGAGAATGTAAAGGGCCTGCTTGAACATGATGACGGACGCACAATATCAACAATCAAAAATGTGATATCTGAGCTTGGATACACCCTTATAGAGCCTCGTGTGCTTCGAGCAATTTTGTATAACGTGCCTCAAAAGCGTGAAAGGCTTATACTCATTGCTATTCGCAATGATATTGCCCCTCATGTATCTTTTGAATGGCCTTCTGTCTGTGGTGATGTGCGTACACTAAGAGATGCCTTTTATGCCGGAACATTATATAAAACTGATGTGCCAGAAAGCGAAGGACAAAGATACCCTAAAAATAAGGAACGCGTAATGCGCATGGTGCCACAAGGTGGTGATTGGAGAGACCTACCTCCCTCGGTAGCTGAAGATTATATGAAAGGCAGTTACCATCTTGGTGGAGGTAAGACTGGTATGGCGCGAAGACTTTCAATGGATGAAGCAAGCCTTACACTAACATGTGCCCCAGCACAAAAACAAACAGAAAGATGCCACCCTATAGAAACTCGGCCACTAACTGTGCGTGAATACGCACGTATTCAGACTTTTCCCGACGCATGGGAATTTTGCGGATCACTTTCAGCCAAATACAAACAAATAGGCAATGCAGTACCAGTGAATCTGGCATGGGCCATCGGACGTTCTTTGATACGTCTTTTCAATCAGATAGAAATCCTTTATGGTACTGATGCTGATTCTAATTCCGATTTTGTTTCGGGCTACAAGCCGGTAAAAAAGATTCACGGTATATTTGAGGGGATGGCTTGTGAAAAATCTGTTGAATATAAATCCGGAAAATTTTGACACCCGCATCCGTGTCAGCCTTGGTATCAGTCGGTATGGATGAAACGCATGAAGCTTTTGATTGTGAACTATAATACTATAAGTAAGTAATCATATTTATCCATATTTTGAGTTTATGCAAGTAACTGAAAATGATTACAGTACAATGCTTCATAACTCATAACTAATACTTCTCACTTACTTAATTTCTAATAGTCAAAAGAATAATTTTTCCGCTTATTCGTTTTTCCCTCTGATTTTTAACATTTAATATTTGGAAAGACCGTAATAAGTAGCTAATTTTGCATCGCGGTCAGTCACATTCAAGAGTGAGTGTAATATACTGCCGCATCTTATTATAAAAGGCGTTATCCAGCGTCTTATTCTTGGTTCTTAGAAACTTCGCAACTTTCAGTACATGTCAAGAACAAGACAATGCTTAATGCCTGTGCTTATGTGATTTTCATAAGCCATGCAATCCGCCCTATCCGAAATAGGGTGGACTGCATGGCAGTGGATGCATATAGGTATGGGTTTCGCATTGTTCTTCTTACATGTACGGGCAATGCGAAGGCCTCTAAGAATGGGAAGGACAATTGATAGAATCCCATGCCTTTTTTATGAAACCACAAAGCCAAAACGGAATATGCCGATGAATGATGGGGGATTCGCAGGCATTGCATATTCCACAACAACAATCTTATCACATGTATTTAAAATTTTTACATCTGTTGCTTGCGGTGGTCATTCTACCGCTATCGGCTTTTGCGGCCACGACGGCTGTGACAAAGACGATTGATGGCACCACCTATAAGGTGGTGGACGGAGGAGTGTCTGTGACATACACGACACAAAGCAAGCTCATCATCCCCGACTCCGTTGTAATCAACGACTCCACCTACGCGGTAGTAGGTATCGACACAGAAGCTTTTCAAAAAAACAAAACCCTATATGAAGTTGTAGTTCCTCCTACCGTTATTTATATTAATCCTCAAGCATTCGAATCTTCAAATGTAACAAAGGTAACATTATCAGAAGGATTAGAGTACATTTGGGCTTATGCTTTTAGAGATTGTAAATTTCTCACAGAACTTACAATACCTTCGACAGTTAAAAGACTAAATTATAACACATTCGCCTCTTCAGCTTTAACAAAAGTAACCTTTAAAGGTGGTATAGAGGAATTACCAGAATATGCTTTTTATGAATGCGTCGGACTTGAAGAAGTAATACTTCCTAATACATTACGAAAAATAGGTGAGTATACATTTTCGGGCTGTACCAAACTTATGAATATAGATATACCTGAAACTGTCTTAGAAATCGGGAAATACGCATTTAAAGGTTGTTCTAAGTTGGCATCTATCGACTTACCACCATTATTAAGTGTTGTGAATATAAGCACGTTTGAAAATTGTATAAATTTACAAAATGTGAATTTCCCGGCTAACCTGTCTGCTATAAATGGAAGTGCATTCTACGGATGTCGCAATCTTACATCTATATCTTTGCCCGAAAAGTTACAAGGTATATATTCAGAGGCATTCTATGGATGCGAAAATTTAAGAGAAGTTTATATGCCTCATACTATCAACAAAATAGTATATGGTAGTAATGATACAATATCAAATGTTTTTAAGGCTTGTAAAAATTTGACAAAAGTACACGTGCGCTCTCAGCAACCTACATCTTTTGGAGCTTATTTGTTTGTACCAAAAAATAAGCCGGATACCGTGAAATACGAACTATATGTACCTGTCGGTACTAAAGAACTTTATAAAAAGGTAGACACTTACTCAAGGTTCGACATTATCGAGGAGGAGGTCATCGGCCTCAGCATGGAGGCGAAGCAGCGCCTCATAGCCGGCACCACAGAGCCCTTGGAAGTAAGGCCCGTGCCATCGGTTTTCCCCCTCAGCTCCATATCATGGGAATCATCAAACACCGCGGCGGCCACTGTTGACACCTACGGCAATGTCACCGCCCACAATCCCGGCACCACCGTGATTACCGCCACCACAAAGGCCGAGGGCGAAACGATTACCGCGCACTGCACGGTGGAGGTTATCGCCGCCCCGACTGCGTCGTTCGTGGTACAGCCCACCACCCTGGGCGCAGGCTCCACAGCCGCTCTGCCCATTGAGATGGTCAACGAAAACGATATCGTGGCATTCCAGTGCGATATATATCTGCCGCAGGGCATGGGGTTCGCCAAAGACGATGACGGCGAATACGACTTCAGGTACGCCGGGCGCGAGGGCCGCAGCCACGTGATTGAGTCGCGTATGCAGCCCGACGGCGCCATGCGCGTGGTGGGGTACTCAACCTCCAACGCCGCATATAAGGACAAGCAGGGCACACTCTTCTATGTGCCGCTGACTCTCCCGTCGATGATGGGCAATTACACGATACGCATAGCCAATATCCTGGTGACGGAGAAGTCGCTTGACGAGACCCCGCTATTCGATGTGGTGAGCGACCTATATGTGGGCGCATCAATGGTAGGCGATGCCAACTCCGACGGCAGAATCACCATCAGCGACGCAGCCGTGACCTCCGCATACATACTCGGCGACGTGGTGGACGGCTTCAGCTTCACCAATGCCGACGTGATAGCAGACGGCACCATCACATTAGCTGACGTGTCGGAGATAGTCAACCGTGTGCTTGGGGCACAGAACGTGGCACCGAAGAGGGTGATGAGCCGCGCGCACGGAGTGGAATTCCCGACCCGAGAAGGCGACCTCCTGTATATGGAGGATTTCGACATTGCCCCGGGCGAGGAGAAGGAGGTAAGCGTATGTTTCTCCAATATTGATCCATTTAACTCCTTCTTTGTGGAGATTATACTTCCGGAAGGCCTGTATTTCGTGGACGAGGACGGCGAGTATTTCATAGACCTCAACTCATCACGCAAGACAAGATCACATACTACGGCCTGCAAACTTCAGGAGGACGGAAGGCTCAGAGCCCTCGCTTACTCCACTCAGAATGCGCTGTTCAAGGGTAATGACGGGGAACTCTTCACTTTCTACATTAAGGCGGACGATGACTTCGACAACACGAAGACATGCAAGATACGTCTGGAGAACAACTACATCTCCAATCGCCCCGAAGGAGGGAATTTCACCGATTACGACATCAACGACTGCGAGGCGCTGGTGAACAAATCCACATCGTCAGTAGCCAACGTGAACTCTACAGAGTGGAACATTTATGTCACCGTCGGCAATGTGCTTAACATCGAAGCACCACAGTCTGACGTGGTTTCCATAGTCAGCATCGACGGCATAGCAAGAAGCGTGTCTGTGGAAAGCGGACACAACACTATAAGCGGACTTGCTCCCGGATTCTATATCGTAAAGGGCAAGAAAATAGTGATTCGCTGACACGCTTGCACTATAAATTCTTAAATGACAACTAAAAGTCGGCTTCCTTATTCGGGAAACCGACTTTTTAGTTCGCCCTACATGGGCATAATCTAATGGGTGGATAACTATATGGACTGACGAGAGTAAATCAATAGAGTATAAGGCTGAAAGATTATGTTCTTAATCGGGGAGGTCTGTTGGGCGAGCCTAAGGGCAAGTAGTAACAACGACCCCACAGAAGTCAGCAGAATCCATATTAGTCTGAGGCTTAATGCTCTTGGCTGCAGATGAAGGGTAGAACTTAACCGTAAG
>N._stephensi_709_foregut__coassemble_66_pt1 | contig 40981 bp, 40 predicted proteins | sample N__stephensi_709_foregut__metabat2_low_PE_014 | metagenome-assembled genome bin N | reverse complement strand
ATGAGGGATTCAGGTGAATTGACGTATTTGGCCACATTCTTGTCTTTACGGAGTGTGCGTCCGCCGAAAGCCACCGGCCGGCCTGATACGGAAAACACGGGATAAATCACACGCCCTTTAAACCGGTCATAAATCTGGCCGCTACGTTCCGACCGTGAGCACAACCCTGTGTCAATAAGATATTTCTCATCAAACCCCTTGCTTATAGCAGCCTTATACAACACGTCCGGCCGATCTATGGCATAACCCAAGCTGAATCGCTTAATCATAAGATCGTTAATCCCGCGCTCGCGGAAATAGGCAAGACCGATATCACGACCATCCTCGGTAGAGGTGAGATTGTATGTGAAGTGCTCCACGGCGAAATCGTTAACCGCCATCAGCGATTCGCGCTCGGTGGCTCTTTGACGCTCTTCATCCGTCATCTCGTACTCCTTAATCTCTATATGATATTTTTTAGCGAGATATTTCAGAGCTTCATAGTACGACATCTGCTCGTGCTCCATGATGAAATTGACCGGAGAGCCGCCTTTGCCGCAACTAAAGCATTTGCATATGCCTTTGGCTTTTGATACGGAAAACGAAGGCGTGCGTTCATTATGAAAGGGGCATAAACCTATATAATTGACGCCTCGTTTCTTAAGGCTCACAAAATCGCTCACCACCTCCACTATGTCGGCGGCATCAAGTATTCGCTGGGTTGTCTCTCTGTCAATTCTTTTCATAGAAAGGCAAAGTTACAAATAAAATATGGTGTTTCCATCAAAAAAATTACTTAAAAATGATGAATAATGCTGCCAACACATTTAAAAATTGCATAATTCTTTGCCAATGTACAATACAAAATTGCACAATTAAAGAAAATTCGCTACCTTTGCGCCCGAAATATTTATGCCCAATAATATGAACGATTCAAAAGTAGAGTTTGACCTTTTGTTTGAAACCAGTTGGGAAGTTTGCAACAAGGTGGGCGGTATATATACCGTTCTATCCACCAAAGCTAAGACACTTCAGAAATACCACGAGGACAAGGTGGTGTTCGTAGGACCGGATGTTTGGTCAGACGAAAAGCCTTCTCCTTATTTTTTAGAAGATGACTCAATCCTAAGTGATTGGGTAAAGCAGCTTTGGCTCCCGGAAGGCGTGACCGTGAGGTGCGGCAGATGGGATATACCCGGCAAGCCCTTAGTGATACTGGTAGGTTTTGAAGGCATGTATGCCCAGAACAACAAGCTCTTCGCCGATATGTGGAATCTCTTTAGAGTGGATTCTCTGCATGCTTACGGCGACTATGGCGAAGCTTGCGCTTTCTCGCACGCCGCCGCTATCGTAATCGAAAATCTTGCCAAGTACTCCGGGATATCCGAGGGTAAGAAAATGATTGCGCACTTCGATGAATGGACTACAGGCATGGGTCTCCTTTATATAAAGAACGCCCTTCCTCAAATAGCCACTGTATTCACCACACATGCTACTTGCATAGGCCGCAGCATTTGCGGCAACAACAAGCCTCTTTACGATTATCTGAAAGGATACAATGGCGACCAAATGGCGCGCGAACTAAACATGGAGGCGAAGCACTCGCTTGAAAAAGCAGCTGCTCATAACGCCGACTGCTTCACCACCGTGAGTGAAATCACGGCGAAAGAGTGCGAGCAGCTCCTGGAACGACGCCCTGACGTGGTGACACCAAACGGATTCGAAGAGAACTTCGTGCCCGCTAAGGCTCAGTACGCTAAGGCTCGTAAGGTCGCCCGTGACAAAATACTCAAAGTGGCCTCCGCTCTTACCGGCAACACGTATGGCGATGACACATTTATAGTAATCACCTCCGGCCGCTGCGAATACCACAACAAAGGCATTGACCTGTACCTCGACGCTTTGGCCCGACTCGGCGACATTGACGGCAGCCATAATATCTTATCGCTGGTAATGGTGCCCGCTTGGATGAAAGAGCCCCGTGAGGACCTCATGCGCTCAATTGACGACGGACGTCCGAAGCGCCTCGTTGACCCCTATATCACTCATTGGCTCAACAATCCTTACGATGATGCCATCATCAACCGCATACATGGCATCGGATTCGCCAACGATAAGCACATGTCCATGATTTATGTGCCATGCTACCTTAACGGTGCCGACGGCATATTCGACCTTACGTATTACGAGCTTCTGCCAGGTGTGGATGCCACTGTGTTCGCTTCTTATTACGAGCCATGGGGATACACCCCTCTGGAGAGTGTGGCATTCGGTGTACCCACTATCACGACAAGCCTTTCAGGATTCGGTCAATGGATACTTTCGGCTTTCGACAACAACTTTGAGGCTTGTGGAGTAAGAGTAGAGCAGCGTGGCGACTTCAACTACAACGAAGTGAAGGAGGCCATTGCCAATGACCTGAACGTTCTGCTCAACGATACGCCAAAGATAATCGATGCCGTACACAAAGCCGCGATGAATACGGCACACAAAGCCGCATGGGAATTCTTCATCAAATATTATGACGAAGCATACCAGATAGCTTTAGACAATGCGGAATCGAGAAACAATAACAAATAATCAAGAACAAATATTCATTTATTAAAATAAATCTTATGATACTTCCTGTAAGCAACACTAATGAGCCCGTATGGCGCGACATTACTGTTAAAGCAGAACTCCCCACTGAGCTTAAGCCCCTTGAGGAATTAGCAAAAAATCTGTGGTGGGTATGGAATAGTGAAGGCAAGAACCTATTCCGCGATCTAAACCCCGACCTCTGGCGTGCGACCGGCGAAAACCCCGTGACCCTGCTCCAGCGCATGTCATCGGAACGTCTAAATGAGGTTATCGCTAACGATGACCTTATGTCGCGCATAGCCAAAGCATATAAGAATTTCAAAGACTACATGGCCAAGCCCATGCGCACCGATATACCTTCTGTTTCCTACTTCTCTATGGAGTACGGACTTTGTAACGCATTGAAGATATATTCCGGTGGTCTTGGTGTACTTGCCGGCGACTATATCAAGCAGGCTTCTGACAGCTGCGTACCCATGACTGCCGTAGGCTTCCTTTATCGCTACGGATACTTCACTCAAAGCCTTAGTGTAGACGGACAGCAGATTGCAAACTACGAGCCTCAGAACTTCTACCAGCTCCCTCTCGAGCAGGTAATGGATGCCGACGGACGCCCTGCCATACTTGAAGTGCCTTTCCCCGGACGTATAATATACAGCCACATCTGGAAAGTGAACGTGGGTCGTATGAATCTGTATCTGATGGATACCGACTTCGACATGAACAGCGAATTCGACCGTCAGATCACACACCAGCTATACGGAGGCGATTGGGAGAACCGTATCAAGCAAGAGTATATGCTCGGCATAGGCGGTATACTTATGCTCAAGAAACTCGGCATTAAGACTGACCTGTATCACGCCAACGAAGGTCACGCAGCCCTCCTCAACCTCCAGCGTCTCGTTGACTACGTACAGAGCGGTCTCAGCTTCAATGTGGCCCTGGAGCTCGTAAGAGCTTCTTCGCTCTACACCGTACATACCCCTGTGCCCGCAGGACACGACTATTTCGACGAAGGCCTTTTCGGCAAATATATGGGTGAATATCCCGCAAAACTCGGTATCTCATGGAACGACCTTATGAACATGGGCCGCGAGAACCCCAACACCAACGAACGCTTCTCTATGAGCGTTTTCGCTCTTAACACATGTCAAGAGGCCAATGGTGTAAGCTGGCTTCACGGCGAGGTGTCAAAGAAGATGTTTGCCGGTATATGGAAAGGTTACACTTGGGAGGAGAGCCACGTAGGATATGTGACCAACGGCGTGCACATGCCCACATGGGCCGCTTCTGAATGGAAAGCATTCTATAGCAAGAAGCTCGGTGACCAGGTGTTCAGCCATCAGAGCGATCCGGAAGCATGGAAAGGCATCTTCAAATGCTCCGACCAGGAAATCTGGGATATGCGCATGCAGATGAAGAACAAATTCATCAACTTCGTAAAACGCGACTTCAAGGAGAAATGGCTTGCCAACCAGGGTGACCCCTCTTCAGTAATGAAAGTGCTTGACAAAATCAGTCCCGACGCTCTCATCATTGGTTTCGCTCGCCGATTCGCCACATATAAGCGTGCCCACCTGCTCTTTACCGACCTCGACCGTCTGTCTAAGATCGTGAACAATCCCCAGTTCCCCGTGCAGTTCGTGTTCTCAGGTAAGGCACACCCTGCTGACGGTGCAGGACAAGGCCTTATCAAGCGCATCATGGAGATTTCTCGTATGCCCCAATTCCTCGGCAAGATTATCTTCCTTGAGGATTACAACATGATTGTGGCTAAACGTCTTGTCACAGGCGTAGATATTTGGCTCAATACACCCACACGTCCGCTCGAAGCATCGGGTACATCAGGCGAAAAGGCAGAGATGAACGGTGTGCTTAACTTCTCTGTACTCGACGGTTGGTGGTACGAAGGCTATCGCTTCAACGAGAAAGCCGGATGGGCGCTCACCGACAAGCGTACTTTCACCGATCAAGGACAGCAGGACAAGCTGGATGCTGCCACTATATACTCTATGCTCGAAAACGAGATTATACCTCTTTACTTCGCTAAGAACTCTAAGGGCTACTCTCCCGAGTGGATTCAGTATATCAAAGGATCTATAGGCGACATAGCTCCGCACTTCACAATGCAGCGCATGATCGAGGATTACATCGAGCGTTTCTACGAGCCCGAAGCCAAGCGTTTCAACAAGCTTGCAGCCAACAATGACGCCCTCGCCAAGGAAATAGCCGCATGGAAAGAGAGTGTGGCTTCGAAATGGGACGGCATCAAGGTATTTGACGTGAAGACTCAGATCCTCGGCAAGAATTATGTGACGGGTACCCCGGTGAAAGTAGAGGCTATCGTCGATACCAACGGCATTGGCAAGGATCTCGGTCTTGAGCTTGTGACTTTCCGTACCGAAAACGGTGAGGAACACATCAGCAAAATCAAGGATTTCAAGGTTGCGAAAGAGGAAGGCAACGTAATCACATACGTACTCGACGATAAAATCGCCGATGCCGGTGTATTCCGTTATGGTTTCCGCCTGTATCCGAAGAATCCTAATCTGCCTCATCGTCAGGACTTCGCGTTCACCCGCTGGATATAATTCCGGAATAGATAATCAAAATTTAAGCCCGCTGAATTCAGCGGGCTTAAATTTTATCCAATTTGAAGAAATCTGTGCTATTCAAACAATCTTGACAAATTCACCGACAAATCCTTCACCATACTGTCAATGGGTGTGATGAAAGGCGTGAATTTCTTTCTTTTGGGGTTCACGAAAAGACGCAGCTGCCCCGGAAAAATGCTTACTTCATAATTATCTGCCACAGGATATGGATCGCCATCAAGATGCACATGGCAATCTCGGCTTTTAGGAGTGATATTCACCCTTCCGCACCTGATTATATCTATCTGCTTATTATTGGGCAGACATCCGGTGAGCATGTCGATACCCGCAAGTAACGTCTGGAAATGCGGCGCATCCTTCATTATAATCACATCCAATACCCCATCGGTAATGGAGGCCTGTGGCGCTATGTAGGCGTTATTACCGTATTGCGACGCATTACATACCGCTATCAGATAGGCCTTTACATCAAATGAGGATACACCCTCCACCATTACAGTATATTCCTGCGGCCGGTATTTGGCGAACTCAATAAAAGCATCCTTGATATACGTGGTCTTTCCGCGAGTGGACTCTTCGCTGAATTTCTTGGCCACAGCGGCATCAAAGCCCAAACCGAAGGTGGTGAAAAACCTGTCACCATTAACCTCTCCATAATCACACTCGCACACATTATCAAAATCAATGATATCAACCGCCGCAAGTTCATCAATTGTAAGACCTATATGACGAGCCAGACCATTACCGCTGCCAGAGGGTATGATGGCCATAGGCATATCGGTGCCGCAAAGAGCACGCGCAGTCTCATTTACGGTGCCGTCACCCCCGCAGGCTGCCACGGCATCGTACCTTTCGGTCACAGCATATCTCGCATATTCTGACGCATCACCCTTAGCTGTGGTATAGCGAGTGACCACTTCAAAATTCTTCTCTGAAAGCTTGGCTTCGAGCTGAGGCACCAGCTTTGCTTTATCCCTTGTGCCGGATATCGGATTTACTATTAAAAGAAGACGTTTTCGTTTCATGGCACAAAGTTATGCAATATTTTTTTAACTAAATTGTATGGTTGATTTTTTTTTAGTAATTTTGCACAATATTGTCAACAAATCAAGAAAAATCAAAAAACAAACACAAAATAATGGCAATCGAACTCAAAGGACTCACAAAACGCAGCGACAACTACTCGCAGTGGTACAACGAACTTGTGGTGAAGGCCGACCTCGCCGAGCAATCTGCTGTACGAGGATGTATGGTTATTAAGCCTTACGGCTACGCAATATGGGAAAAAATGCAACAAACCCTTGACAAAATGTTCAAGGCCACAGGTGTACAGAACGCATATTTTCCTCTCCTGATACCGAAATCGTTTCTCTGCCGCGAGGCCGAACACGTGGAAGGCTTTGCCAAAGAATGTGCGGTTGTGACTCACTATCGTCTCAAAAACGACCCTAACGGCACCGGCGTGGTAGTGGACCCCGAAGCTCGACTCGAAGAGGAGCTGATAGTGCGTCCCACATCAGAGACTATAATATGGGGCACATACAAGAACTGGATACACAGCTGGCGTGACCTGCCATTGCTCATTAATCAATGGGCCAACGTGATGCGCTGGGAGATGCGTACACGCATGTTTCTTCGCACTTCGGAATTTCTGTGGCAAGAAGGACACTGCGCTCATGCCACCGCAGAGGAGTCAGAGGCCCGCACAATCAAGATGATTAATACATATGCCCAATTTGCCGAAGAATATATGGCTATGCCGGTGGTGAAGGGTGTGAAGAGCGCCAACGAACGCTTCGCCGGAGCACTCAACACTTACACCATTGAAGCGATGATGCAAGACGGAAAGGCTCTCCAGGCCGGCACATCGCACAATCTCGGCCAAAATTTCGCAAAGGCTTTTGACGTTACTTTCGCCAACAAAGAGAATAAGCCCGAATACGTATGGGCCAACTCGTGGGGTGTTTCCACTCGTCTTATGGGCGCCCTTATCATGACTCATTCCGACGACAACGGTCTCGTATTGCCCCCACATCTTGCTCCCATACAAGTGGTGATAATACCTATTTACAAAAACGCGGAGCAGCTTCAGAAAGTGACCGCAACCGTAATGCCTATCGTAGAGCAACTGCAATCTATGGGTATCAGCGTGAAATATGATGACGCCGACAATAAACGCCCCGGCTTCAAATTCGCTGACTACGAACTTAAGGGTGTGCCCGTGCGTCTTGCCATCGGTGCGCGCGATATCGAGAACGACACAGTGGAGCTTATGCGCCGCGACACACTCGAAAAAGAGACTCACCCTCTGGAAGGTATAGCCGAACACATAAAGAACGAGCTTGAGGACATACAGCGCAACCTCTTTGAACGCGCCAAGAAGATGCGCGAATCTAAGACATACGTGTGCGACTCTTACGAGGAGTTCAAGGAGAAAATAGAAAACGGAGGCTTCTTCCTTTGCCATTGGGACGGTACGCCTGAAACAGAGGAGCGCATTAAGGAAGAAACAAAAGCCACTATACGCTGTATACCTCTCGACGGTGACGAGACTCCCGGTGTATGTATGGTCACCGGCAAGCCTTCGGCTCGCCGTGTGGTAATTGCCCGCAACTATTGATTTACCACAAAGAATATTCTCTCGCCGAATGGACAATAAAACTTTCATCTCGCATCTGTCAAAGAAGATGGACCGCGAGCCAAAAGTGACACAAGATTTGGTGGCTGCCTTTGCCGACGTATTACGCGACAAGGCAGCCGACCTTGACACCATCGCCATTCCCGGATTCGGCAACTTCGTGGCTATGAAAAAACAAGAAAAAATTACAGTCGATGCCGAGAGCGGCAAGCGCATGTTGCTGCCCCCATGCATCACTCTGCAATTCGTAGCCGGCTCAATGCTCAAAAAAATCCTGAAAGATGAATAGCATTATCACACTGCCCAAGCTCACCGAACTATTGGCCGAGGCCGCTTCTGTTGACAGACAGACCGCTTTGACTTTTGTCTCCGATTTCACATCTATGATAGGACAAGCCCTAAAGACTGACGGATCTGTGAGTATCAAGGGTATCGGCACGTTCAATACGGTTTTTAATGATGATAAGGTAAAGGTGGCGTTCACTCCCGACAAGAGCATAACCGATACGATAAACGCCCCTTTCCTGTTCTTCGAGCCCGTACAACTGGCCGAGGGAATCTCCGATAAAAGTTTTGCTAACGTTGATAATAACTCAAAGAAAACAGACGAGGACAAACCGTCACAACAAACCGAATCAAGCACACCTGATAACATGTTATCTGACGATTCTGATAAGATAGCACCAGACAATGACCAACACTCAATATCTGCCGATACCGATGATTCTACAGATGACTCGTCAGATAAAGACGACACAGACAACAGCTCTCATGATGATATCCATGACATTAGTCAAGATGACAAGGAATGTCAATCTATAGAGGCTAAAGTATCTGATGAAAAAGACGAGGATACAGTATTGATTACATCAGAAAGCACAGACAGGACAACCGATGAAGATGATGAAGATGATGAAGATGATGAAGATGAGTCTATGAGACTACCCTGGTTCACCATCTCTCTATTCTTCATTGTAGGACTGCTAATAGGTCTTGGACTCGGATATTTCGGACACGATTACATACAAGGTAGAGCCGCACATAATATTACTAATACGGAGACCGCTAAAAACATAATTCCTACCGATACAGTAAACGAGGACGACTCTGTAGAGGTTGACCTTTCGGATGCCACGGAGGGAATTGTCGAACAAAAAAAGGTAAGCTCCACCTCTGCAACCGACTCTAATAATACCTCTTCGTCTGAGACAAAGACAAATACAAGCGCTGCTACCGCAGATGCTCAAGCGGTTTATGATGAGATTAAACCCGGAAGCGGACTTTCTGCCCTCGCACTCAAACATTATGGTAACAGCGATTATTGGGTATATATTTATGAAGCCAACAAGGACAAAATAAAGAATCCCAATAATGTGATGGCCGGTATACGTCTGGTAATTCCTCCAAAATCGAAATGTGACATTTCAGATGATCCGGCAAAAAATATCCAAGCCGCTAAAGCCAAGGCAGCACAAATACAAAAACAATTCTGACCAACATTTTCACTGACAGCATTCATACTTTTTTATAATAATGGAAGAGTTAGCACCAAAATACAACCCCTCAGAAGTAGAGGACAAATGGTATAAATACTGGGAAGAAAACGGCCTTTTCCGGTCCATACCCGATCACCGCGAACCCTACACTATAGTGATACCTCCGCCAAACGTCACAGGTATACTGCACATGGGGCATATGCTTAACAATACGATTCAAGATATACTCGTGCGACGCGCACGCCAACAAGGAAAGAATGCTCTTTGGGTACCAGGTACCGACCATGCTTCAATATCCACCGAAACAAAAGTGATACAGAAACTCGCTTCGGAAGGTATTAAGAAGACGGATCTTACACGCGAGGAATTTCTTGTACATGCTTGGGAATGGACACACAAGCATGGTGGCATTATATTACAGCAGCTACGTAAACTCGGAGCTTCGTGCGACTGGAGCCGCACCGCATTCACCATGGATGAGACACGCTCAAAAAGCGTGATTAAGGTATTCTGTGACCTCTATAATAAGGGCCTTATTTACAGAGGCCTGCGCATGGTCAACTGGGATCCCGTGAACCGTACAGCCATAAGCGATGATGAGGTGTTCTACGTGGATGAGCACTCCAAGCTATATTATCTTAAATATTATGTGGCCGACGATGATTTGTCGGGTGAGACCGGGGCCGATGGCGAAGTGGTGCACCGCGATGTACAAGGGCGTAGGTATGCCGTGGTAGCCACTACCCGTCCGGAGACCATCATGGGCGATACTGCCATGTGTATAAATCCGAAAGACCCAAAAAACCAATGGCTTAAAGGCAAAAAGGTAATCGTGCCGCTTGTAGGGCGTGTGATTCCGGTAATTGAGGACAGATATGTGGATACGGAATTCGGTACCGGATGTCTGAAAGTGACTCCGGCCCACGACAAAAATGACTACATGCTCGGGAAAAACCACAATCTCGATTCTATAGACATCTTCAACGAAGACGGTACTGTGGCCGATGTGGCAGGCATGTATGTGGGTATGGATAGATTTGATGTGCGCAAGCAGATTTCAGCTGATTTGGAGAGTGCCGGACTAATGGAAAAGGTTGAAGACTATGAGAATAAGGTAGGATGCTCCGAACGCACCAAGACTCCTATCGAACCTCGCCTTTCTCTGCAATGGTTCATTAAAATGAAGCATTTCGCGGATATAGCCCTTGGCCCGGTAATGGATGACTATATAAAATTCGTACCCGACAAATACAAAACCACTTATCGTATCTGGCTTGAAAATATCCAAGACTGGTGCATAAGCCGTCAACTATGGTGGGGACACAGAATACCGGCCTACTATTATATCGACAAAGAAGGCAATCAGCAGATAGCGGTGGCCGAATCAGCGGAGGAAGCTCTTGAGGCGGCGCACAAACAAAGCAATATGCCACAACTGACGGCTGACGATTTGCAGCAAGATCCGGATGCTCTCGACACATGGTTCTCAAGCTGGCTATGGCCTATTTCGCTATTCAACGGCATACTTGATCCGGGTAATGAGGAGATGAAATATTATTATCCCACAGCCACTTTGGTCACCGGCCCGGATATAATATTCTTCTGGGTAGCGCGTATGATTATGGCCGGATACGAGTACGCAGGCGACAAACCATTCAGCAACGTATATTTTACAGGTATCGTGCGCGACAATCTCGGCAGAAAAATGTCAAAAATGCTCGGAAATTCACCTGATGCGCTTGAGCTGATAGAGAAATTTGGAGCCGACGGTGTACGCATGGGGCTGATTTTGGCTGCACCGGCAGGCAACGACATCATGTACGATGATAAACTTGTGGAGCAGGGACGCAACTTCTGCAACAAGATATGGAACGCTTTCCGCTTGGTTAAAGGATGGGATGTGGATGAAAATCTTACCCAACCGGAAACAGCTCGCTTGGCTATCGAATGGTTTGACGCGAAGGTGAATCAGGCTCTTGAAGAAGTGGAAGATCTTTTCAGTAAATTCCGCATCAACGAAGCTCTGATGGTAGTATACCGTCTTTTCTGGGATGAATTCTCATCTTGGTATCTTGAGATGGTGAAACCCGCCTATCAGCATCCTATCGACCGAAACACTTATGAGGCTACCCTCGCTCATTTTGACACACTGCTGCGAATGTTGCATCCTTTCATGCCCTTTATCACTGAAGAGTTGTGGCAGCATATGCCCGCCCACAGAGAGGGAGAATCCATAATGTATGCCACTCTACCTGCCGCAAAGGATTATAATCGTCAGATTATCGATGATATGGAGGTGGCAAAAGGCATTGTGGCGGGTGTTCGCGGTGTACGCGCACAGAAAAACATACCAAATAAGGAACCTCTCACCCTTAATGTGATAGCATCCGCCGAGATTCCGGCAAAGGGCATAGTGGTGAAGCTTGCCAATCTTGAAGCCATAAATTCAGACTCGGTAAAAGACCCTGCTGCCGCTTCATTCATGGTACGCACCACCGAATATAACGTGCCGCTTACCGCCACGATTGACGTTGAAGCCGAACTCGACAAGCTCAATAAAGAGCTCACTCATCTACAGGGATTCAAAGCCGGGATAGAGAAGAAGCTCCAAAACGAGCGATTTGTCTCATCCGCTCCTGAAGCCGTGGTGGAGCGTGAACGCAAGAAGCTCTCGGATGCCACTGCCAAAATAGCCAATATACAGGCATCAATCCAAGCACTGAAAAAATAAATTTATGCTATTATGGGTGGCTTATCTGCCACCCATAATAGCATAATATACATGTAAACGTACGTGCTATCTCTTTAGATACCCATACTCAACAATTACTTATTCAATGCTTTTCAACCTTTTTATCACGTTCTTCAAAATCGGAGCTTTCACTTTCGGTGGCGGCTGGGCCATGATTTCTATCATAGAAAGAGAAATCGTGACTAAGCACCATTGGGTGGAGAAAGAGGAATTCCTCAACCTGCTGGCTATGGTACAAGCTTTGCCAGGCATACTCGCCGTGAATATAGCAGTGGCAGTAGGCGATAATATTAAAGGGAAAAAAGGCAGTATCTGCGCCGCGTTAGGCACTATCTTACCCTCTTTTCTGATGATTCTGTTCATTGCCATCTTCCTTACCCCTGACCTTATTAACCATAATCCCACACTTGCCGCTATATTTAAAGGTATCCGCCCTGCTGTGGTTGCCCTGATTATTGCTCCAGTAATTTCGTCAGCGAAATCTGCGAAGCTAAATTGGAAAACCGCACTGATACCTATAGTCGTGGCTTTGGCTATATGGTCAAAACTACCGGTAGTATCCAACCCCATACTATGGATAATATTAGGAGGGGTAGGTGGTGCCTTGATTTTTAATAATGCGATGAAAGCTAATAAAAGATGATATATCTTAGACTAATATGGAGCTATCTCAAAATCGGGTTGTTCGGCTTCGGCGGCGGTTATGCCATGCTTGCCCTAATCGAGAATGAGATAGTAGGCAACGGATGGATATCCGAGAAGCTTTTTACAGATATCGTGGCAATATCCCAAATGACACCCGGACCTATCGGCATCAACTCTGCCACTTATATTGGTTATGTGGTGCCGGGAAGAGAGGAAGCAATGTTCGCCAATCCGTTTTGGGGTATTTTGGGTTCCATATTATGTACCTTAGTAGTGGTAGTGCCATCGTTTCTTCTGGTACTATACACCAGCCATTATATACACCAGCACCGCGAAAGCGCAATTATAAAAGGTATATTTTCTGGACTGCGACCTGTGGTGGTGGGCATGATAGCATCAGCTGCCTTGCTTCTGATGAACTCCGACAATTTCGGTAGCGACACCCGTGATATAACCGCAAGTATTTGTATATGCGCGGCATCCTTCTGCATAGTGTATTTCACGAAAATACATCCGATTTTAGTGATTATAATCGCCGGAGCTGCCGGTTGGCTTATTTTCTGAACCAACATCTACAATCGATATTTATGAATTACCAATCCACAATAGATTTTCTTTTCAACCAATTACCGGTTTTTCAGGTTATCGGTCCTGGTGCATATAAACCCGGACTTGCTACCGCCATCATCCTATCCGAAGCCTTTGGCAATCCTCATAAGACATTTAAGTCAATACACATAGGGGGCACTAACGGTAAAGGAAGTACATCTCACTCAATAGCCGCTGTACTCATGTCAGAAGGATACAAGGTAGGCCTTTTCACGTCGCCGCATCTATTTGATTTCCGAGAACGCATAAGGGTTAACGGTGAAAAAATACCGGAAGAGTCAGTTACGGAGTTCGTAGAGAAATACATAAGTTTGAATCTTGGTGTTTATCCCTCTTTTTTTGAGCTTACCACTATTATGGCTTTTGACTATTTCAGCAAATGCGGGGTTGACTACGCTGTGGTAGAGGTAGGGCTTGGAGGAAAACTTGACACCACCAACATAATCACACCAATATTATCTGTAATCACGAATATTTCTCTCGACCATACCGCGCTTTTAGGAAACACCGAAGAGGAAATAGCAGGTGAGAAGGCCGGAATAATAAAGGAAGGCGTACCTGTAGTAATCGGAGAAGCTTCCGGATACGTACGCGAAGTGTTTGAGGCAAAGGCTAAAGAAGCCAAATCCCCGATTATATTCGCTGAGGACTCGCCATTGCCATATAGTATTGACAAAAAAGGGCATCTCACCTTACAATTAATTTCCGGAGAAAACAGTGAGGTGACATGCGATTTGTCAGGTGAATTCCAGGCAAAAAATATAAATACGGTGATTCATGCTCTTGGCTTGATTAAGGGCATCAGTGTTGACTCCATAAAAAAAGGTTTAAGTGATGTGCAAGGACTCACTCATCTTATGGGGCGATGGATGCATATCAAGGAATCAGATCCGGAGGTGGTGTGCGACACAGGCCATAACATAGGAGCATGGAGGTATCTTGCGCCTCGCCTTGGTAAAATTGCCGAATCCCGTAAAATGAGGATTGTGTTAGGCTTTGTGAACGACAAAAACATTATTCCAATTTTTGATATTCTGCCTAAAAACGCAGAGTATTATTTCGTGACGCCGGCGGTAAAACGCGGCCGCAAGTCATCTGAACTTCTGGCTTTAGCCGATGACCACAACCTCAAAGCCTATGCCTTCGATGATGTGGCTTCGGGATACAAAAAAGCTTTAGAAGACAGCGGGGAAAAGGACTTCGTGTTTGTGGGCGGAAGCAACTTCGTGGTGTCAGAACTCCCTATAAGTCATAATATGCTATAGATGACACAAAATCGGTGATAGGCAGGTCGCAATACTCCAAGGTTAAGCCTCGCAGACTCTCCGGCAGATATAAAGTATCAACCGAATACCATTGCACTCTTCCGAAATCGTATGATTTACCGGATAGGAGCATACGCCCACCCACATAGTCAAACTCGTATATCCCGCCTCCTATACAATCTTCGCCCGCCGAGAGGAGGTCTTTGTGCATATTCACATCACCGAACTTAAAGTGTCCGTCGGCAGTGACAATAAATTTACGCATTTATTTGTTGAAATACATTATTTTTGTGCCTTAGAAAGCATTTACTGATTTTATGGACGAATTTGATAAAAAATATTATAAAATACGACAGGTTTCGGATATTCTTGGTATCCCAATGTCCACCCTACGATTCTGGGAGAGCCAATTCACCATTATATGCCCTAAACGCACAGAGAAAGGCACAAGGCTATACAGCTCTTCTGACATCGAGAAGATAAGGATGGTGAATTATCTTGTGAAGGAACGCGGCATCAAAATAGATGTCGCCCAAGAAATGATAAAGCATAACCAAGCGGGTGTAAGCAAGAAATACGAGACCATCGAACGCCTCAAAGCTATTCGCAAGGAGCTGGTTGGGCTGTTAGCATCCCTATCTTCAAAAAGTGGGAAGCAATCGTCCGGTACTATATGAATCGCTACATTTACCGCATCACAGGCATTTTCGCAGATGCAGACAGGTCCAGCTATCGCCTTTTACGGTATGCCCAATCTCTATAAGTGAATATTCAGCGGCTTTGTCTTTTATCATAGGCACATCACGCTCGTAAAATCCGCTTAAAATCATATCTCCTCCGTCACGAAGCCTATCGGAATATTCCGCGATATCGGCAAGTATTACATTGCGGTTGATATTCGCTATAAACACATCAGCTTTCGGCAATAGGCTTAGCACCGAAGCATCGCCATTATAGAGCCTGATTTCAGGATGTGAATTCACTTTGATATTTTCAAGGGCGTTTTCATAAGCGAAACCGTCAATCTCCACACCATAAACATTTGCCGCACCGCGCATAGCGGCAAGGATTGCGAGTATCCCGGTGCCGGTACCCATGTCTATCACTGTTTGCCCTTCTATCGGCATATTCAGCAATTGGGCTATGATAAGTGATGTTGTGGCATGATGTCCTGTACCAAAGGCCATCTTGGGGTCGATTATGATATCATATTGCATCTTGGGTATACCGGTATGGAAAGAACCGTGTATCACACATCTATCGTCCACTACTATAGGCTTGAAATAATTTTTCTCCCATTCCACATTCCAGTCTTGTCCGGGGACGAGAGTGGCAGAGGTCTTACATTCGCAGTCAAAAGGCACGTCTTCGGCGAGCATGTCTTTTACCGCCTTCTCATTATAATCCTCAGCCTTGACGTATGCTGTAAGTCCTTTGAGGTCAGGCACAAAGCTCTCATATCCTATATCTGCGAGCAAAGCGGCCAAATAATCAGTGATGTCTTCGTTGCATGGGTACACATCCACCCTCAATTCATAATAATCATTCATAGGATGTATAATAGATATTTTTAAAGTTTAAAAAAAGTGACGTCTGGTTGATCCGCTTCAAAATCTATTTTTGTAGCTTCTCATTTACAGTCTATTTTTTTCGATGTCTGAAAATACGCATTACTTTCCTTACCAATGAGAATGCCAGCGAGGCATAATCAAGATAATCCAAAGCATTGTATATCTTGCCTATGAGTGGTACGGTGGATGTACGGTTACCTATATTCGTATAGTTTTGGGTAGCCGACAGAAGTTTTGATTTCTCGAGTTCTATTCGAGTAAGGCACATGATACGTTTCACCCTAATTTCATCGAGGGTATAACCTTTCCAATCATTAGTAACAGATGTATCCATAAGCGTCAGATTTTATTTGATGGAGGGTCAAGAAGTAATTTGGAGACAAACCTTGCAATGGGATTTATGATAATCTGGGTCTTGAATATAAATAAGACAGCCACTACCCCTAAAAATACTGCTGCGATGATGAAATATGACCAAAAGGGAGCAATATAATCTTCAAGCATGGTGGCAAGACCTATGGCGATGAAAATCATACCTATCATACCCAATACAGCCGCAGCCACAAACAATGTGACTGACGAGAAGAGTACCGTGAGCTTTTCGGCTGATGTGAGTCGCACGTTTTCAACATACATCGATATCAACTTCTTGCCGGAATCGAATATATTATTTTTTTTGCTTTCAGAATTTCCTAACATATACAAATAGTGAAAAACGCGGATTGGCTAACCGTGTAAGTTAATACATGCCAATCCGCGTATGTGTTATCTATAAGATTGACGCAGGAGGGAGGGGGATTTTGATTGATCCTTAATCAATCTCTGACTCTATCTGTGTGGCTATCTGCTCTACGAGCTCGTCCATCTCAGAGCCTTTCAACAGTCCATGCTTACGCAGGATGCTCTTAATTTCGTTACGCAGGTCTTCTCCTTTTTCAGGAGCGAAGAGGATTGATGCGGCTGCGCCAACTATGGCGCCACCGAGAAAAGCATACAGATATTTCATAATTAAGCTCCTTCTATTTCTTCAGCGATTCGGTCAGCAAGCTCATTGAGCTTATTGCTTTTTATTTTCGGACATTTTTTACGAATGAAGTCCTTGATTTGCTCGCATGTGTCAGCGCCCTTATTGGGAGCGAAGAGCAGACCCACAGCAGCTCCGGCAACAGCACCACCGATAACAGCTAAGATGATATTAAAATTTTTCATAATCTATATAATTAATTTGTGTATGATTAATCTCTGTGCAAAAACTATTAATTTCTGTTATCATTATTAACAACGCAAAGTAAAAAAAGATTAGGCAAATAAAAAAATATTTTTCGTAATTTTTTGTTTTTTGTAAGATTTTATTGTCTTTTTAGTTTTTATCAAGGTATTTTTTGGTCAATTAAAGAAATTTTTCTACATTTGCAGCGTACAATATTTATCATAAATTGTATGAACAAATATCTGTAGGCAACATAATCTATTTACTAATATCATTGAAATTATGAAGAAATATAATTTCTATGCTGGCCCGTCAATACTAAGCCAGTACACAATAAAGAACACAGCTGATGCCGTGCTTGATTTCGCCGGTACCGGGCTCTCGCTTCTTGAAGTATCTCATCGCAGCAAGGAATTTCAAGCTGTAATAGATGAGGCTTCCGCCCTCGTGAAAGAACTCCTCGAAATACCCGAAGGCTACTCAGTGCTGTGGCTCGGTGGTGGCGCCTCTCTTCAGTTCTGCATGATACCGTTCAATCTCCTTGCTAAAAAGGCCGCTTATATCGATACAGGCACATGGGCACATAAAGCCATAAAGGAAGCCCGTATTTTCGGCGATGTGGATGTTGTGGCTTCATCAGAGGATGCTAACTATAACTATATCCCCAAAAATTACGTGGTGCCTGCCGATGTAGACTATTTCCACTATACATCTAATAATACTATCTATGGCACCGAGACCCGAGTTGACCCGGATGTGCCTTGTCGTCTTGTAGCCGATATGAGTTCCGACATATTCTCACGCCCGGTGGACGTATCGAAATACGATGCCATATATGCCGGAGCACAGAAGAACCTTGCTCCCGCCGGCGTGACAATCGTAATCGTGCGTGACGATGCCCTTGGACATGTTGATCGCACTATCCCTACCATGCTCGACTACCGCACACACGTAAGCAAGGGGTCTATGTTCAATACCCCTCCGGTACTTCCGATATTCTCGGCTCTGCAGACACTTAGATACTATAAAGACCTTGGAGGAGTGAAAGTGCTCGAAAAACTTGATCTCGAAAAGGCCGGAGCACTTTATGAGGCCATCGACTCAAGCAAGATGTTTGAGGGTACCGTGAAAGATGCAGCTGACCGCTCAATCATGAACGTATGCTTTGTGATGAAGCCTGAATATAAAGAGCTTGAAAAGGACTTCGTAGACTTCGCTTCGGCTCGCGGTATTGTGGGCATTAAGGGTCACAGATCGGTTGGAGGATTCCGCGCTTCGCTATACAACGCCATGTCAATGGAGGGCGTGAATGTACTTATCGAGGCTATGAAGGACTTCCAAAACAAACATTGACGCTTAATAAGTTACTCACAATTATAATCCTATTATTGATTATGAAGATACTTGTAGCTACCGAAAAACCTTTTGCGGCTGTTGCTATCGATGGCATCAAAAAGGTGGCAGAAGATGCTAACGTGAATCTTTCTCTACTTGAGAAATATAGCTCTAAACAGCAATTGCTCGATGCCGTAGCTGATGCCGATGCGCTTATAGTAAGGTCTGATATTGTGGATAATGAGGTGTTTGACGCTGCCAAGAATCTTAAGATCGTGGTTAGAGCAGGCGCCGGATATGACAATATCGATCTCGCTGCCGCCACAGCACACAATGTAGTGGTAGAAAATACTCCGGGACAGAACTCCAACGCTGTGGCCGAACTCGTTTTCGGTATGGCTGTAATGATGATACGCAACCAGTACAACGGCACAGCAGGCACTGAGCTGAAAGGCAAAACTCTTGGTATACAGGCTTTCGGGCAGGTTGGCCGTAATGTTGCCCGCATAGCCAAAGGTTTCGGCATGGAAGTAAGCGCACTCGACCCCTATTGCAAAGATGAGGTAATGGCTGAAAACGGCGTGACCCCAGTACACTCCATCGAAGACCTCTACCGCAATAATCAATACGTGTCGATACACATACCGGCCACTCCGGAGACAAAAAAGTCAATCGGATATGACCTGATAACACTTATGCCTAAGAATGGCGTACTTATCAACACCGCACGTAAAGAGGTGATTGACGAAGAAGGTCTGGCTAAAGCTCTTGAAGCTCGTCCTGACATAAAATATGTGTCTGACATAAAACCCGACAACGCTGCTGACCTTACCGAACGCTTTGACACACGTGTATTCTTCACCCCCAAGAAGATGGGAGCGCAGACCGCTGAGGCCAATATCAACGCCGGCATCGCTGCCGCTCGTCAGTCAGTGGCTTTCCTCAAAGATGGGATAGACCGCTTCCGCGTAAATTAAAAATCAAAATATTATCCTCACCTTTGCCCCGGCCATCTTTGACCGGGGCATACAATTATCCATGACAAAAGAAGAGATACAGCACCAAGCAAGGGAATTTCTCAGAAGATTTTACGGATACAACGAATTCCGCAACGGGCAGCTCGACATCATCACCGAGTGCATGGGTGGCCGTGATGTAACAGTGCTTATGCCTACCGGAGGAGGCAAATCATTATGCTATCAACTGCCTGCTATAATGCTACCGGGATGCGCTATCGTGGTGTCTCCACTGATAGCATTAATGCACGATCAGGTGACAGCTCTAATCTCTAACGGAATACCGGCCGCAGAGGTTAACTCAACTATAGACGAGGCCACCAACCGCCAAGTGATGGATGAAGTGTATGCCGGGCATATAAAGGTATTATACATGTCGCCCGAACGACTTCTTCTGGAATTACCCCGAATATCATCCTCTATCAATATATCTCTTTTTGCCATTGATGAGGCCCACTGCATATCTCAGTGGGGCCATGATTTCCGTCCGGTGTACACCGAATTGAGTAAAATTAAGGAGTTTTATCCTAACACTCCTGTGATGGCTCTCACCGCCACAGCCGACCGGATTACACGCAATGATATAGCTAAACAGCTCCGTCTGGTAAATCCATATAACTATATAGGATCATTTGACCGTCCGAATATCTCGCTTACAGTAATGGCGGCTCCTCCTCCCAACAAGAAAATAAGCATTATATTATCTTTAGTCAGAAAATACATAAACGATTCAGGTATAGTATATTGCCTATCACGCAAAACCGCAGAAAAAGTATATGCCACCCTTATAGGCAAAGGAGTAAAGGCGGTATGCTACCATGCCGGGCTGTCGGCAGAAAGGCGCAATAGCGCACAGAAGGCTTTTATCAACGGTGATGCGCAAGTGGTGTGTGCCACCGTAGCTTTCGGAATGGGCATCGACAAAAGTAATATACGCTGGATTGTACATTACAATATGCCGGGGAATATCGAAAGCTATTATCAAGAGGTAGGTAGAGCCGGACGTGACGGACTACCGGCAGAAGCAATCCTATTTTATTCAGTGCAGGATGTCATACTACTTAGAAACTTCGCGGAAGAGTCGGGACAGCGCACAGTAGCCATGGAAAAACTAAATCGCATGAGAGACTTCGCTGAAGCAAGCGTGTGCCGCAGACGCATACTTCTTAGCTATTTCAACGAGACAATGACTCACGATTGTGGCAACTGCGACATATGCACAAGTCCGCCTGTGAAAATTGACGGTACTGTATTAGCCCAAAAAGCCATGAGCGCCATAATACGCACCGGGCAGGATATAGGCATGTACATGACCGTGGATATCTTGCGCGGGGCTGCTAAAAGCGATCTTACTTCTAAAGGATATCATCTGATAAAAACTTACGGGGTGGGGCGTGACCTCACAATGGCCGAATGGAATTATTATATGCAGCAGATGATACAGCTTGGAGTGGTGGACGTAGACTACAACCGCGGCAAAAAGCTAACTGTCACGCCTTACGGCATGGAGATTCTAAAAGGATTACGAGAAATCAGATTCACAAGGTATACAACCGCAATAGGTACAACACCTAAGCCAAAGGCTCAGACAATGAAAGAGTCAAAGCGCGAATCGCTTCTTGACTTGCTTAAGAAGGCGCGCAAACATGAGGCCGAAAAATCAGGTATGCCTGCGTATCTTGTGTTTAGCGACGCTACGCTTGAAGACATGACCAAACGAAGACCGGTGACCAAGGAGCAATTTTCGCTCGTCCTCGGTGTGGGAGAAAAGAAACTTGAAAAATACTGGCGTATTTTCACTTCTGTAATAAGGGATTATAACAAAAGAAATCTGTATCACACATAGCTTAACTCTTGCGGAATGAGGTAGGCGGCAATCCAAGATGTTCCTTCACGAATTTGCTGAAGAACGACAAGGTGGTAAATCCGAACTGCATTGCTATCTCCTTAATGCTTTTATCGCTATAACGTAAATAATGCTCTATACTGTTGACCACGGCATCACATATCCACTCATGGGCTGTGCGGCTACTCACTTGTTTGCATACCGTGGAGAGATATTTGGGTGTGACAAACAAGCGTCTGGCATAATAATCGATTTTGCGCTCGGTACAATGCTCGCTTATCAGGATATCTATGAATTTATGAAAAAGGGCAAGCGTCTGAGGCGACCCTGTATAGCTCAGTGTCATGGCATTGAGGTCGACATTATTAAGTTTTATCTCATGGCGCAAATCACTGATCAGGCTATAAAGCATGGCATTGAGTACTGATGTCATCACCTCTGTATTGAAAAACACATTGTGCGCATGATGATGTGCCTCATGCAGAAGAAGACTATGATATTGTCTTAGCAGAATCCTCGTGCTCTCCGGAATTTCGATTACTGGACTCGAATCGATACTCAACAGGAAGTTCCAGATATTGCCTGCCACATTGATGATGCCTTGTCCATATCGCATCGTAAGTATTACAGCATGGCCACTGAAATCCTCACTGTAATATGGTTGTGACAGACGATGTCCTGGACGACAAACCATAAAGTGATGAGGAGACACCTCATTAATATCACCGTCTATCGCAATTCGCATCGTACCGCAACGCACGAATACCAACACCACCATATCGTCAAGCACACCACTGTCTCGTCCGAATGGCAAGCTGCGCACATCGTCGAGTAGCGCCACATCCGCATCCGCATAGTCAGGCGTACATATAGGCAGAAGCATTTCTGCAAGAGATTTAGTTTTCATGGCTAATCAAATCCGTTAAATTTGAATGTAATGATATGGCAAGTGCCTCGGCGCATCTATCTCCGTCAATGGCTGCCGATACTATACCTCCTGCATATCCGGCTCCTTCGCCACATGGATAAAGACCTTCTACCGTGATATGCTGTAGAGTGACGCCGTCACGAGTGATTCGTACAGGCGATGACGTACGTGTCTCATCTCCTATCACGGTAGCCTCTTCCGACATAAACCCGTGATACTTCTTGCCAAACTCCACGAATGCCATTCTTAGACGATTAGACACCGCCTCAGGCAAAAGTTTGTCAATCCTTGAGGGGTGGATACCGGCGGTATAAGATGTGGATGGAAGCGACTCACTGTCCTTTCTCTCCACAAAATCAGTCATACGTTGTGCCGGGGCATTCTGTAATCCTTTCGAATCATCGTAAAAGCGTGTTTCTATATCTTGCTGCATTCGCATCATCTTTAGAGGGTCTTCGGTAGCCACATCTTCAGGAAGAATCTCCACTACCATACCTGAATTGGCCCATCGAGTGCCTCTGGACGACGGCGACATGCCATTGACCACCAACTGTCCGGGTGCACTTGCAGCCGGTATTATATAGCCGCCCGGACACATACAGAATGAATATACGCCACGTCCGTCGACACGCGTGAGCAGCGAGTATTCCGCAGCCGGCAGATATTTGCCGCGTCCTTTAGGACTATGGTAAAATATTTTGTCGATAAGTTCTTGAGGGTGTTCGAGCCTTACACCTACGGCAATGCCCTTAGGTTCGATATCTACACCCTTATTCATCAACATTGTGTAAACGTCGCGTGCTGAATGGCCTGTGGCAAGGATTACCGGACCTGCGTATTTCTCACCTGAAGCTGTGGTCACTCCTTTTACGCGCTTCTTCTCAATAATAATGTTATCCACACGAGTGGAGAAAAGCACCTTGCCTCCACACTTCTCTATGGTATTGCGTATAGCTTTTATCACCGACGGCAATTTGTCGCTACCTATATGGGGGTGTGCATCCACCAATATTTGGTGATGAGCCCCATGCTGATGAAGCACATTCAGCACCTTCTCCACGCTTCCGCGTTTCTTGCTGCGTGTATATAGCTTGCCATCGGAGAACGCGCCGGCACCGCCCTCTCCAAAGCAATAATTTGAATCGGGGTCAATGATGCTATCACGGCTAATATGCGCCATGTCTATTTTTCGAGAGTCAACATCCTTACCGCGTTCAAGCACTATCGGACGTACACCGCTTTCTATAAGCCTAAGTGCCGCGAATAGACCGGCTGGGCCTGCCCCCACCACAATGGCACACGGAGCGTTTTCGGACACTTCACTATATTGTACAGGCGACGCTATTTCCGCGTCAGCATGAATCTGATCTATATGTACATTTACCGAAAGGTTGACCATTACCTGACGCTGTCGTGCATCAATAGAGCGTCTGATTATATCAACGCGCTTTATACGGTTGACATCGATGTCAAGGATGGTCGATACCTCAATCTTCAGAGGTAGCTCCCGGTAAGCTGTTTCGGGCTTCACCCGCAATTGGATTGTCTTGAGCATTTGTATTGGAGTATTCTTTAGCAAATTTACGCGATGTGTACCAGAGTACTATCACTGCCACAGCAAAAGCCAACCCGTCACTTGCAGTCATGCTGGCCCACACGCCGTCCACACCGTAATATTTTGGAAGGACATACAACATCGGCAGCAGAAAAAGCAACTGGCGAGTAAGCGATAGGAAAATAGAAATCTTAGGTTTGCCTATGGATTGGAAATAATTTTGGATTACTATCTGCGCGCCCACAACAGGGTAAATCACAAAATAGACACGGTAGGCTGTTCGGGCCATAGCTATCATTGTAGCGTCCTTTGTAAACATGGATGATAATGTGTCCGGAATCGTCATTGAGAGAATCCATCCCACGGAACAAATGCCTACACCAGTCCATATGCCTTTGTATAAGGTACTTCTTACACGATCCCACTTTCGTGCGCCTATGTTGAACCCTAAAATGGGCTGCATCCCTTGTGTTACACCGAACACAATCATTACAAAAAACATGGTGGTGCGATTGAGGATGCCATATGCTCCTACGGCTATATTGCCCATATCTCCCGCATAATGAAGCAGCGACTTATTAAGAAACACAACCACAAAACATGCACAGCAATTCATAAGAAAAGGCGAAAGACCTATAGCATAAATGCGTTTGATTACGGGCACATCAAAAAATCCGGCCTTGAAGTCAAAATGGATAAAGCTCTTCTTTGACAAAAAATGACACAGCACCCAAATGAGTGCTATACTCTGACCACCTACAGTGGCCCATGCAGCTCCGGCTATGCCCCATTCCAATTTGAAGATGAAGATTGGAGCCAATATTATATTAGCCAATACGGATAGGAGTGCCGACATCATGGCTTTTTTAGGATATCCGGTGGCTCGCATGATATTGTTGAGACCTATGAATACATAGGCGATTGGGGCGCCTATGAGTATTACCTTCATAAACTCCTCTGCATATGGGCTTGTTTCAGGCGTAGCCCCGAACAGGTGAAGAATCGGCTTAAGGTAAATGTATGTGAGTGTCCCGAATACAAAAGAATGTATTATACATAGCACCATCACAGTATTCACGGTAATGGTAGCTCTATTATAATTTTTCTGACCTAAGAAAATCGAACTTATTGTGGCGCCGCCTACAGCTATAAGCGTACAAAATCCGATCACGAGATTCATCAAAGGGAAAGTAATGGCAAGACCCGCTATAGCCATAGGCCCCACGCCTTGACCGATAAAAATACTGTCAACGATATTATACAACGATGTGGCCACACTGGCAATAATTGCCGGCCCGGAATATTGTATAAGAAGCTTACCTATGGATTCTGTGCCTAATGAAGCAGGTGAAGAGTTCTGAATATGTGCCATAGTTGGAAACGTTATTTTTTAAGACTACAAAATTACTCATTATTTTAACAATATTATCAGCTAAATGTATTAATTTTGCACAAATATTTATACGTTTTATGAAAGCAGCATTATTTGACCTTGATGGGGTGCTGGTGGACACCGAACCCTCCTATGGCATCTTTTGGGGTGGCATAGGGCGCAAATATGGAGTAGGGGACACTGACTTTGCTCAGATTATCAAAGGAAGCACGCTCACCCGGATCCTTGACACATACATACCGAAAGAGCTACAGCCTGTGGTGGTAAAGGAGCTTGCCGACTATGAGACAACGATGGAATACCCTCTTTTCGAAGGAGCGGAAAGATTACTATCTGAGCTTCGTAACGCGGCAATTCCTTGTGCCATAGTCACAAGCAGCAATAACGACAAAATGAATAATCTGTGGCTTCAACACCCGGAACTTCGAAGCTATTTCGATGCGGTGATAACCGACGAAAATGTGACAAAATCAAAACCAGACCCCGAGCCTTATATAATAGCAGCAAAAGAGCTCGGACTCGATGCAAGCCAATGTTGGGTATTCGAGGATTCAATCAACGGTCTGATTTCCGGTAGGAGGGCCGGAGCTAAAGTGATTGCCATTGCCACCACTAATCCCAAAGAAGCGCTTATCGACAAAGCCGATGCTGTGTTTGAAAACATAGCGGATATCGACTTATCTAAATTAGGGTAGGGTTTTCGACATCTCCGACCGAACATAAGTTTATGAAATTGTGTTATAATAGTATCTTAAAGATAGTATAACACAATTTTATTGTATCATGAATAAGATAACATATTTGTCGCACGCAGGTTTTGCTGTGACTCTCGACGAGGTTATCCTCGTTTTTGATTATGTGCACGACCCCGCACACAGCCTTAAGCGCATTATTGATGAAAATCCTGATAAACCGGTGATTTTCTTCATAAGTCACAAACTCGTAAACAACAACCATTTCAACCCCGGAACTTTCGAAATAGCCCAAAACCGCAGAAGAGTGTTCGTGGTAAGCAATAGTTTACCGGCTATGTATATTCCTGACACCCTTGAAGTGCAGGGCATGAATCACGGTGACGTGATAGAGAATCTGCCCGGGAATATATCTGTGAAAGCTTACGATACTACCGATAAGGATAAATATAAAGGAGTTTGCTTCGTAGTCACAACCTCAGACGGAAAGAAGATATTCCACGGAGGTCATTTCAATGATTGGGATATGCCCGATGAGACATCTAAAAAAGATGCTCATAACTCAGAAATGAGATTTACCGAAATAGTAAACAGAATAGCCGAAGAAAATCCATCATTCGACATAGTGATGATGTGTGTAGATCCGCGTATAAGTCTTGACTTTGCTGCAGGTGCTCGCATATTCACTTCCAAAATCAAAGTACAGGATTTCTTCCCGATGGACGTTGACGGTGATATACATGAAGCCTGTCAATTCCAAACATACCTTCCGGCCGGAACTACCGGACACTGCATGAAGCCCGGGGAATCAGTGATTCTTTGACGCATTTCACAACATCAGCTATATTCAAGAGCTCGCTACTTTTTTTAGTAGCGAGCTCTATTTTTTTAATTCTATGATTTCATCTATCCGGAGTCAACACCTCAAATGTATTATCATTATAATATACCATAATATATCTAATCTTGCGACCCACTTCTGTTTGCTTGGAGGGGGAGATTTTATCTGTGATTATCCTTTGCGCGGAGCTTACTTGTGGCTCCTCATTTAGGTTTTCTTCAGCAAATTCATCAATGTTGCTATTTCTTAATTGTAAATTATCAGAAAATATTCCTCCAATATTCTCATTATATGGCTCATCTGCAATAAGTTCTTGATTTGAATCCGGTGGATTAGTCGTATTTTGGCCCTCTGAGATTTCGATATTTGTATCTATTTCCATATCTCCATCACCAAACAATAACCACAAGACGTTAAGTGTCGGATAGGCCTCATGTAGCTTTGATATCAGCTCGTTGCTTATCTTCTTATTGCGCCCATTAATTATCTGAGATATCGTGGGGCGAGGTATGCCTGCTGTATCAGCAAATTGAGTACTCGGTAATCCTATATGATTCATATACGCTTTCAGACGTGAAACTATATCGCTCATATCATTAACTATTAACAAAAGCAATCTAAAAAACTTTGCAAATGTAATCATAAAAATTTAATTATGCAAATTAAATTTTGTAAATATAATATTTGGTTTTGTAAACTACTATTTACCTTTGCAGTTGTAAATGATATTTACATTCGCAAATATACTGTTTGGCATGTGTTTTCTCCATGCGTTTCACCCGTTTACCGTGGTGTTTTATGACTCTTGACAATTGTAAATAGCTTGTAGTGAAGCGAAAGTAACGCATTAATGTGTTACTTTAATTATTTTTCATATGTATCAAATCTACAATATGATATATTTAAAGTTAAAAAAGTTTTAACTCAATTTATTAAAGTGGAGTGCTATTTGTGATAGGGTATTTTGGTTTGATTATTACCATTTTCAGCATAATTTATGTTGGTAATCTTAGATTGCATTTTGTAATTTTTGAGCAATTTACGAATACAAACAAATAGAAGTGTTTAAAACTGCCCTTGGATTTCGATGAGATTAACAATGGTAATCAGAATTTAAAATCCAATCTCAATAACAATTGTAAACTATAGCTATCTTGCAATCAATCCCAATTATTTATCGATGCCGATTATATTTATAAAAACATTTGTCTATGATTAATAGTTTACAAAAAAAATGGATAAATCGTAATTCTTTAGTTGCAATAAGATAAGCTATTACCAGATTAACTCTCACATTCCCTCGTCAGTATCTAATGCGTCGAGATTAAGATATTCCAATACACTCTCCAATGTGAATTGATTTATAGAAACCTCATGCAATGTGGAAACGTAAAGGAATATGGAGGTTGCAAGTACCATATTTCTTTTTCACCAAACTCTATTTAACATAATATTGATTATACATGTATATATCTTGCGAAAATTAAACTCTGGCTCAAAGCGTATATTTCGCAATCTTCATACGCTTTGAGCCAGAGATACTATACAATAATCCCTGTTAAAGCTATGTTTTCACAGGGATTATTAAACGAATTATTTTACGATGGCTTCGGTATCGCGAGCAATCATAAGCTCCTCGTCAGTTGGCACTACCATCACGGTAACTTTAGAATCTGACGTGGAAATTACAGTCTCAGTACCACGCGTGTGAGCATTCAGAGCCTCGTCGATTTTCACGCCCATGTAGCCTAAAGGCTCACATACACGATATCTGAGGGCGGCCTGATTCTCTCCAACACCACCAGTAAATACGATAATGTCTACGCCACCCATTTCGGCTGTATACGCACCAATATATTTAAGGATGCGCAGCTCGTACATGTCGAGAGCCAGCTTTGCGTTTGCATTGCCTGCCTCTATGGCAGCTTCAATCTCACGCATATCGCTTGAGAGTTCGCTTATACCTAATACACCACTCTCTTTATTGATAACTTTCTGTAAATCAGCGGCAGAAAGATTATGTTTCATCATTATATAGGTAAGCGCGCCCGGATCCACATCGCCCACACGAGTACCCATCATAAGCCCCTCTGTAGGAGTAAGGCCCATTGAGGTATCCATGCTCTTACCATGATATACGGCGGTAATCGATCCACCGTTGCCTACATGGCAAGTGATTATGCGCTGGTCTGATATGTTAAGACCAAGGATTTCGCATGCGCGCTGCGACACATAGCGATGGCTTGTGCCATGGAATCCATAACGGCGTACACCATCCTCAGTGTAATATTTGTAAGGAAGCGGATACATAAATGCCTTAGGCTCCATAGACTGGTGGAAAGCAGTGTCAAATACGGCCACTTGCGGCACAGAAGGCATAATAGCCTCTATTGCCTCGATTCCTGTGATATTAGCAGGATTATGAAGCGGGGCCAAATCATAGCATGCCTTTACCTGCTCGATTACCTCTGGGGTGATAAGCACACTTTTATTGAATTTCTCCGCTCCGTGTACCACACGATGCCCTACCGCATCGATTTCATCGTATGACTTTATGCAGCCATCTTTGTCATTGGTGAGCAAGTCCAAAATAGCCTTTACCGCCCCCTTGTGGTCAGTCATGCCAAGGTTGATGATTTCCTTATCGCCGTTAGAGCGTTTGTATTTTAGGAATCCGTCAGGCAATCCTATTTTTTCAACACCACCCTCTGCAAGGGTCTGCTCGCTGGTGGTGTCAATCAGCTTATACTTCACGGAACTACTTCCGCAGTTAAGAACAAGTATTTTCATATTAATGCTTTACGTGGCTTATAGCCATAGGCTTATTTCTTCATGCCTATAGCTTGATTGCAGGTAATGATAATCGTCTTATATATGTCTTCGGGGAAACAGCCGCGAGAAAGGTCGTTAACGGGAGCTGCCAATCCCTGAAGCACAGGGCCTACTGCCTGAACACCGCCAAGACGCTGACATAGCTTATATGCGATATTACCCACCTCAAGATTCGGGAATATCAGCACATTGGCGCGACCGTTAAGATTAGAATCAGGGGCTTTAAGGTTAGCTACAGAGGGCACTATCGCCGCATCTGTCTGCAACTCTCCATCCAGAATCAGATCCGGCTTCATCTCATGGGCTATTTTTGTAGCTTCAATCACCTTATCCACCGCCGGCGACGAAGCCGACCCCTTGGTAGAGAACGAAAGCAATGCTACCCTGGGCTCTATATCTGCTATATCGCGGGCAGTTTTGGCAGCAGCGATGGCAATCTGGGCCAATTGCTGGGCTGTGGGGTCAGGCACCACTGCGCAGTCGGCAAACACCATAAGGCCATCAGTCCCATAAGGGAGCCCCTCCGGCAGGAGCATGATGAAAGCACCCGATACCACCTCAATACCAGGCATAGTCTTTATCACCTGAAAAGCGGCGCGAAGCACATTGCCGGTAGTATTGCGCGCACCAGCCACCTGACCGTCTGCGTCTCCTGCCTTAATCATAAGACATCCCAAGAAAAGTGGGTTAGCGGTCGTAAGGCGCGACTGCTCTACCGTCATACCCTTATTTTTGCGCAGACTATATAGCAGTGGAGCGTATCTGTCAATGATATGTTCATCAGCCGGATTCACTATGGTTGCCTCTGCTATGTGCGACAACTTTAGCTCGGCAGCCATATTCTTGATTTCCACCGGATCGCCGATCAATATGACTTCGGCTATCTTATCGGCAAGGATACGGTCGGCGGCTGTCAGGGTACGCGGTTCGTTACCTTCGGGCAGCACTATGCGCTGGCGGTTAGCCCTTGCCTTAGCTGTAAGTTTTTCGAAGAGTTCCATGTTTTTTGGTATTTGTTTAACGTTTTATTAGCGCAAAGTTACGTAAAAAACCTATGCGGAGATTGATAATAAACGTTAAAATTGGCTTTTGCCCCTTACATAATACGCATTTTAAATTTTATTTCGTCGTTTATCGCAATTTCCCACAATAATATATAGGAAATAGGGATAATTTTCGTAATTTTGCAAAAATTTTTGTTCACACAGAGCATATGCTCTGTTTAATTCAAGTTTTAAACCAATCTTTTTTAATTATGTTTTTTAGCGAGAAGGATTCCCAAGTAAAGGATTACCCCGTCAACAAAGACTATGGTGACGACGAGCAATTTTTCAGACTTATCACTGAAGCCGGTGAGGTGCAGCTTCCTAAAATGCAATTTCAAAAAGGGCAACCCCTACCCGACACCCTAAGTTGTCGAATCAAAGGATATAATGGCTCGACGCCCGTGCTCGGACATAACATACCAAGATATGTTAGTGAATTCTATGCCGATGGCTTTTCAAAACATCAGGAATTTGAGTTTCAGGTGGTGTTTGTGGCTGATGCCTCTAAAGGCTATTACAGACTTGCTGATGATAACGGGCTGACATTCAATCTACATGAGCCGAAGACCACGCTAACACGAGGACAGACCATAAAATGCGTGTTTGACATTCTGGAGCCTAACTTCTTCAAACTGCACAGATCTTCTACCGACAAGCAGTTTATGATGCTATACCTGAATAACATTGTAAGCAAAGCCGCCATAAAAGGTCTGAACACATCCAAACTTGAAGCAGCTATTTCCCAATTGCCGGAGCTGCAGGGCGCAATCGAAGAGTTAAACCACGGCCGCCCGATTTGGATACTCTCCGCCATGAGGGCTTTGAGGGTGGCAATGCCGAGAATTTTCAGAAACGCCATACACGACAATGTGCCTCACGATCAAATTTTCGATTCAATAAAGGGATATGAGCGCGTGCTGCTGTTCCTTCTCCAAGGATCAGGCTTCCTTAGAAACATTAAAGGCAACGAGCGCACCCAGCTACAGGCTGAAATCACAGCAAATATCGATCAACTCGACATATATAAGCGCACACTGCGGATAATCCAGAATGGTGAGGAAAGAAAATTTATCAATGACCTTCTAAACAATCTAAAAGAATCCGGATACATTTATCATCCTACCGCCCAATTCTCCACCATGATGATTCTTTTCAGGATGAGTCCTGAGCTTGTGAACTCAAGCCTTGGCAACATTTTCGATACACTCATGGGTTGGGATCTTGAGACATGGAAGACAGAGCCTTTCAGACAAGCGTTTGTGGAGCAGCTCGAAATATACATTCAGGACACAAGACAAGACCTCGACAATCTGCTGCAAGCCGAGACGGCTGCCGACAACGAGAAAATAGAACGCGTACTCACCGCTATCGCCATTCAACAGTCACTTGCCCTCGACACCGATAGCGTTGATATCCGTCTTAATAAGTCCCTTTTCTACAGATACCTCTCAGTGCTCCGCAAAGCCAAAGCCAGAGTACTGCTCGAAAAATCTTATCTTGCTTTAATGGGAGTACCCCTACCTTCCGACTACATATGGTCGGATATTAAGGAACCCACTATGATGATGACACGCGCCACCGTGGACCCACCTCTCACCGCAAAACTTCCGGCTACCCCACTCTATTTCTTCGACAGTGACATTGAAGTGGAGGTAGGGGCTGATGGCATTACTATAGCCAAGGCTTACGATGAAGCCATTAACGTAGTGCCTAACGGCATGTTGCCATGGCCAGGTCTGAAAGTAAACGTTTCGCTTGCAAAGGCATTCAACAGAGCTAAAAGCAAAACCATCGAAGGACACGCAGAATTCTGGAACAACGTGGAAAGCGCACTTTTCATGCCTGACGACGACAGTGCCGAGCCACAGCAACAGACCAAACGAATGCCATATATAGATGACACAGTACGCATAGAGGTGTTACGTGTAATAAGCAACGCTATCGACAGCAACCGTATTGAAGGTTTCGAATGTATAATACGCGATGAACACTTCATAGAAGGCAGGGGCATACTCCCCGCTGAGAACATAGTCAACTATAATCTGCATGGAGTGACGGTAGGCACATTCCGACACGACAACGGCACGCCCATGCTCTTTGACGCCCAAGTGGTGGATATCGACGACAACGATACTCTAATCTTTTCTCTTGCGCACTCCACAAAGCAAGCCATACGCGATATGGCGAATGTAGGCGAATCTTGCTACTGTGTGGTCACTAAGGACAACGGCCGCAGCTATAGTGCCATTTCCGAAAAAGGATTCGGTCTCTACATTAATAAGGAAGATTTAAGTATGCCTCCATTCAGAAGAAGCAATGTGGTGAAAGTGACAATAACAGGTTACAACTATGATGCTATTCAGAGCGTGGTGGAAGAGGGCCCTATAGACAATTTCTTCTTCAGAAACGAACGCGCGCTGCACAATCTCCTCGAAGCTGTCTCTGTGGACAATGATATAGAGTCAGACGAAATACAATATGACGAAGACGACATGATTACAGCTGAAGATATACGTGAAATCATTGATATTTTCAGATATAAAGCCATTTCCGAAACAGACATAATTTCTTCCTATGATTATCTCAGCTATGCCAGACTTCTCGCCATTATCATCAAAGACCAAGAGATTGCCGACAACATAAAGGCACATAAGGATATACTACTTCTGCACCAACATTACGCTAAAAACAAACAGATCTTCAAGGATGATGTAGACAAGATTCTTGAAAGCTCGCCGGGCAGCATATACATTAGACGTATGGCCGAACGCCTGCTCATAGTGGGGGCTCTCGGTGAATCAGAGAACAACGCCAAGCTTTGGGAGGTAATCAATAAGTCAACTATCGAGACTGAGGCTGAGCTGGCCCAAATGGTATTGTCATACAACCTCCTTTACGAAATGAACCACGATGACCCCACAGCAGCATCCATAAAGGAAATGATTGCGAAAAAGCTAAATGTAAGCAGTGAACAACGCGATCTAAAGTATTATGGTTCGGAATCGCAATATGTGGAATTCAAGAGTTCGCTCGTGTACCCGGCGCAGAAAGGCAAAAGCGGAGTGTCGATGGCCGATCCCGACAAGCAGGAATTTGAGATTATGCATATTATCGCAGGCTTCTTGAATACTACCGGAGGTACATTATATTTAGGTGTCAATGATGACCATTACGAACGTGGACTTGAAGAGGACTTCTCTTTCTACCGCTTGGACAACACGGAAAGAAACACAAAATTCAGGCGTTCGATTAAATCGCTTGACAATATGGCCAACTATCTCCAAAATCTAATCGACAGCTCGTTCAATCTTGGCAGGACTGCCGGAGACTATGCTAAGGCATACATCGATGAGGAATCTGTGAAAGGCGTGATTGCTGTGAAAATCGACCCGTGCCCTCACACCGTGCTGCTCGACGACAAGATATACGTGCGTCATAGCGCCAAGACAGAGCCTCTGCTGCGTAAGGATGAAATAGACAGATTCAATGCTGACCGTCCACAGCTATTTAACCAGCTTGTGGCTGCTTCAGGAAACGCCGTAGACGAGGACCGACGTGACGATGCCAACATTAAATTCCAGCAATCCCCCAAAGTTGTCCTTGTACAATCTACTGAAGACACATCGTCGTCGGATGATATGACTAAAACCGACAACTTCTCCATAGCCACCTCCAAAACGAGAAAGAATATACTCCACGAATATTCCGATCCCGACAATTTCGTGACACCGCGTATATATATAAGGTTTGTTGGAGACCACGACTATATACTCACCTCCGATGAATGGAGCATTGATCAGGATTGCGACCGACTGGTTCTTGCTATCACCGACGAAGAGGCCGAAGGATACTTGCTTATGGTATACGAAGGCGAATACGCCATAAAAGTAAAAATCTCCGATCTGCTTGAAAAGAATGAGAATACATCTATGCCACACTATGCCGAGCGTAAGCTTATATATGCTGCCCCTATAGGCGCTGACGATGGTCTGTACAGTCTCCACTCCAACTCCAAGGACACTCTATACGAACGTCTCACACCGGTGGACAAAATATCCCAAGGGCTCATGGGCACCACCCCCGAAAGGATTCTTGAATGTGGCAGTGTCAAGACCCTATTGTGGGAGAACGTGCCTAAAGACAAAACGGGCGATTTCGCCGAAATCCTTTCAACAGGCATGAAACGCACACAGATTGGTTCTCTTGTCAAAGGTGTCTCATCTCTTAAAGCTTCTGTCTCGGAAGCCTGCGATAAGGTATTGTCAAAACTTATATAGCAATATCATATTTATGACTGAAGCACAAGCCAACGACTCCGTCAATAATGCCAACACGCACCCATTGATTTCAATAATCACCCCTACTTTCAACGCTGCCCACACCGTAAAGCGAACGCTTGACAGTGTGGGCACCCAAACCTGCAAACAATACGAGCATATAATTGTCGATGGCAAGTCAACCGATAATACAGTAAATATTGTAGAAGAATGCGGATACCCTAACTTACGATTTATTTCTGAAAAAGATTACGGCATTTATGATGCCATGAATAAGGGTATCTGCATGGCAAGAGGCGAATATCTGATATTTCTTAACGCCGGCGACAAATTTCATGCGCCGGACTCCCTTCAGCTTTACGCTGACGCAATACACGAATATAATATGCCTGGTATTGTGTACGGACAGACAATATTAGTGGATGACAATGGCAAGTATATTGGTCCAAGACATCTTAAAGCACCCGATACATTGAAGCTTGCCAGTTTTAAGGAAGGTATGGTGGTATGCCATCAGGCTATGGCCGTGTATCACAAAATAGCCGGACTTTATAATCTCAAATACAAATACTCATCTGATTACGAATGGGGGATAATATGTCTGCAACGCTCTAAAAAGAATGTGGCGTTAGGGAAAGTAACTATCGACTATCTTAGCGAAGGAGCCACCACAACGCATCATAAGGAGTCGCTAAAAGAACGATTTAAGATAATGTGCACATATTATGGAGTAATCCCCACGATAATCCGCCATATAGGATTCGCATTCCGATATATCCGTCGTAGAAGAAATGCCGCCAGTGTGCAGTAATGTCAAACAGAACAAAATCATGTCATGATTATAGTAAACACCACTTTTATATTACATACCGGTATAAGCGACAATGTGCTTAATTGGGTAAAATCGGCATATTTGGCAAGTGCAGTGCATTGTGGGGCACTTCCCGAGCATACTCTTATAGCTAAAATACTCGCAGCCCCATCTCCTGAAACATTATCATTCGCTCTACACACATGCTTTAATGATGCCGTGTCAGCAAAAAAATGGGGTGAAGGCGTAGGGGCGTCGCTTAGACAGAAACTTACCGAAAGATGGGGCGAAAAAGCCCTGGCATTCCATACATACCTCGAACCCTTCTCAATATGAGCGATAATACTTGTGATAATATGAATACAGATGGGCAGGGCACAATATCGCTCAAGCAATTCGAAAGAATTATCATAGGCATCGACCCTGGAACTAATGTAATGGGATATGGCATACTCGGTCTTAACGGCAAGATTCCTCAGCTCGTGACCATGGGCGTGATAAAACTCGACAAATTTGAGAGCCATTATCTAAGACTTAGCCGTATCTATCAGAAAGTACTCGCGCTCGTGGAACAATATCTACCTGACGAAATGGCCATAGAGGCACCATTCTTCGGCAAAAATATACAGTCGATGCTCAAGTTAGGGCGCGCACAAGGTGTAGCCATAGCTGCGGCTTTGGCCAGAGAGGTACCTATCACAGAATACGAACCGCGAAAAATAAAATTGGCGATTACCGGAAACGGAGCTGCATCAAAGGAGCAAGTGCAGGAAATGCTCAGACGTATATTATCGATACCGAAGGAGAACCTCCTACCCGAACTTGACGCCACAGATGCGTTAGGGGCAGCGCTTTGCCACTTCTACGAGACTCAACGCCCTCAGGTGGAGAAAAGCTGTAAGTCATGGAAAGAATTCATAGCGAAAAATCCAGGCAAAGTAAAAGGACTCACTTCCTGAAAAGAGCCTCTACCTTTTCAGGGTCATAGCCTAATCTCACTGCTTTCTTGGCATCCTCACGCGCCTCTTTTAGCAGGTATCGTTCCTTATTTAGCCATGCGCGGCAATAATAAAGTTCTGCATCGCCCGGGTATCGTTCTATGGCCTTGCTTACCACCGCTGAAGCCTCTGACAAATTGTCATCAGATATGCAACACTCCACCAAAGAAGCGAAATTCTCCGGTGACGGATCATTCTCTAACAAATCCAAATAATATGATTTGGCAAGGCCATACCGTCCTGTGGCAGAGTAAAGCGAGGACATGGCTATCTTCGTGTTTATATTATCGGGGGCTAAGGATTCGAGGACGTTGAAGTCTTTCTCTGCCTGCGCAGTATCCCCTCCATATAAAGCCATCATACCATGCAAATAGCGCGCACTCGTATTACAAGAATCGAGTTCTATCACACGCGCGAAATCGTCATAAGCCTCCATTTCACGCCCCATCTTCAGCAGCAGTCGTCCGCGATTTTCAATTGTTACCGTCATTGACGGAGCTCGACGCAATGCCTCGTTGAATACATTGAGGGCAAGAGAGTCACTATCCATATAATTGTACACCGTACCGAGATTGGATAGCAAAAGCACATTGGATGGATTATCGGGAAAAGCCTCAAGTGCCTCATTCAATCTCTTGGCAGCTACCGCATAGTTTTCTTGGGCAATAGCCTCATCTGCCTCTCCCATTAATATAAGGTATACGTCGGCCTCATCATCGGCCACCTGTGCTATAATCTGGAGATGAGCAGCCCATACACTGCACATTAGCAGGATATAATATCTGAATCTATTCATATATATCTGTATGACAAATCATTATAAATGCATCCACCTGTCAGGCAAAAGGAAGAGATGCAATACAATATACAAAATTAGTATTTTTATGCCACAAATATTTGGTGTTTTGAAACATTTAAGTTAATTTTGCGTATATTATCCAAAATCAAATAATCATGAAAAGAGAAGCTTTCAAAATGTTTCTTAAGCCCGGGTTCGAAAAGGAATACGAGCGCAGACATGCGGCTATATGGCCCGAACTGAAAAAAATGCTCTCCGATGGGGGCGTGTACGACTACTCTATATATTGGGACAAGGACACCAACATACTTTTCGCATGCCAAAAGACCAAAGGCGAAGAGTCATCTCAGGACATGGGCGCCAATCCGATAGTACAGAAGTGGTGGGATTACATGGCAGATATTATGGAGGTTAATGCCGATAACTCTCCTGTGACTATACCGCTCCCCGAAGTGTTTCATATGGATTAAATGATTCTCTGAATATCATTAGTTCCATTCTCTCTTCTCTCCTCTCATTTTACACTCTTTTGTGACATAATATTTTGCGAATACGCCAAAAAGTCTTAACTTTGCAGTATGAACACCGTGATAAAACATATCGAATACCTGATATCGCGCAAAGATTGCGTGATTATACCCGGTATCGGTGCTATTCTTGCTATTGATACACCAGCAAGAATCGTGTCGGATATGGGAATGATACTCCCGCCATCGCGTTCGTACTCTTTCAATAGCGACCTTTCGGTGTCGGATGGCGTACTTGTGGCATCCATAGCCCGCGGTCTTTCAATAAGCTTCGAGACTGCCTCTCGTCGTGTAGAGCAAGCCACCGAATCTATAATGAACTCCCTACAAGCCCACGGAAGCTTCGCTTTGGGGTCATTGGGGTCATTAGTATATGATAGTGACTCACACTCAATCAGCTTCAATGCCGCCGATGCTCTAATCACAAACGCGCGTAGCTTTTGGCTTTCTCCAGTCAATATCCCAAACAAAGAAGAGACGATTCAAGCCGATGGCTCAATGGTCATTGCTATCGAAAAAGGGGCATTTATGAAGCGCGTATTCAGGTTGGCCGCCTCAATAGCACTCCTTATTGGCATATGTTTTATAGCGTCTACTCCTGTAGCTGTAAAAGATGCGGCTTTGGCCTCTCTTGCCCCGGAACTGCGGCAGCTTACTCCGGCCGATTTCAGCACTCCTACCCCTGCGCCTAAACTATCCATAGTGGCTTCTCCTAAAAAAACTGATGAAGCCCCAATTAAAGTGGATGAATTACAGCAGGAATCGGTTGCTCGGTACTATGTATTAGTGGGCACTTTGCGCAACATGGAAGAGGCCGAGGTATTTCGTAGCCGATATAAGAATATGAATCTCCATACAATAGTCCGAGGTAAATACGTGAGCGTGTATTCATCATCTTTCTTATCTAAAGATGAGGCTATATCCGAATGTCGGAAAGCCCTCGCCATATTCCCCGATGCCTGGATTTGCAAAATTTAGCCTAAATATAATGGACAAAGAATTCAACAATCTCCTTTTTCACCGCCATAGCATTAGAAAATACAAGGACACCCCTGTAGAAGCAGAATCCGTAAAACAAATTATTGAAGCCGGACTCCTTGCGCCATCCTCTAAGAGCACTCGCCCCTGGCAATTCGTAATAGTCGAGGACAAGGATGTGCTTGATTCTCTTGCCAAATGTAAAAGTGCAGGCGCGAAACCAATTGCTAACGCAGCTTTTGCCATAGTGATTTGTACCGATCCCGAAAAAAGCGATGTCTATATAGAAGACTCTTCCGTGGCCGCAACCATGATGCAGCTCCAAGCTACGGCTTTAGGTGTGGGATCTTGCTGGATACAGATACGTAATCGCTATAACTCATCTGACGAGCCGGCTCAAAATCTGATAAAAGAGGTCCTCGGCATTCCCGATGCATACCAAATCGTACAGGTCTTGACATTCGGTATCAGCGCAGAAGAGAGAAAGCCTGTTGACCCCGACAAGCTTCTTTGGGAAAAAGTGCATATTGGCTCATGGACACAGTCTCAATCGTAATCTTAGGTTCAGGCAATGTGGCTACACATTTAGCCAATGCTCTTGACAAAGAGTACAAAGTGGTACAGGTGTTTTCAAGGCACATAAATAATGCCCATGAGCTTGCATCCACACTTAAGGATTGTTCTTACACTGACAAAATAGACAAATTAATCCGAGACGCCGATTTATATCTTATTTCTGTCTGCGATGATGCTATAGAGAAGATAGCCAATGATATGCCCGAGGTAAAAGGTATCGTAGCCCACACGTCAGGTAGTGTGGATATACACGCACTCAACGGCAACGGCCGTAGTCAAGGAGTATTCTACCCATTACAGACTTTCTCCAAGGATAAAAGCCTTGATATCTCCAAAGTGCCTTTTTTCATTGAGGCATCAGATTCTGATACAGAAAAAAGTCTAAAGGATATTGCATCAGCGTTAAGCGAAAAGGTTTATAGCATCGACTCCGCGCAAAGACAGACTTTGCATTTGGCCGCAGTTTTCGCCTGCAATTTCTTTAATCATATGCTCACGGTGTCGTCACGCATACTCAATACCGATGGTATCGGTATCGACGTAATGCTGCCGCTGATTGAGGCTACAATAAACAAAGCTATGACCATGTCGCCTCATGAGGCACAGACCGGGCCTGCGGCTCGCCGTGACTTCAGCACAATCACCAAACATCTTGATCTCCTCCAAGGATATGACAAGGAAATATATTCCATTGTCACAAAAGCTATAATTGCAGAAACAAAGAAATCAGAGAGAATGAAATAATCTAAATTTGAATTTCATCTTCAATATCATATGAGTAGAATAGATTACGACCTAAGATCAATCAGAGGCATAGCCTTTGATGTGGACGGGGTACTGTCGCCATCCACTATACCTATGGATCAAAATGGCATTCCTCAACGTATGGTGAATATAAAAGACGGCTATGCTATGCAGCTTGCTGTGAAAATGGGGCTGCACTTAGCCATTATCACCGGTGCCGACACCGAATCCATTGCTTCGAGGTACAGAGCCCTCGGAATATCAGACGTATACCTTAAAGCAGCCGACAAACTCCCCATTCTTGAAGAATGGATGCGAAGATATTCTCTTAGACCACATGAAGTGGCTTTTGCCGGTGATGACATACCCGACATATTATCTATGCAAAGTGTCGGGTTGCCTGTAGCCCCGGCTGATGCAGCACAAG
>N._stephensi_709_foregut__coassemble_57_pt1 | contig 42648 bp, 34 predicted proteins | sample N__stephensi_709_foregut__metabat2_low_PE_014 | metagenome-assembled genome bin N | reverse complement strand
TACAGCGGTATTTTGGGCCTACCTGCCCATTTTGCATGTTAATTTACAGTCTCTTTATTCGCCCCCAGCTATTTAAGGAGAATGAATTCGCCCTTCCATGTCGCCTGGTGCAACTATGCTTGGAAGTGCACAAATCTTTTGTGATTTAACTACATGCTACGGCTCATCAATTAGGCGCAAATAAGCTGAGTCTGAATAGTATAGAAGTCCGTCCTCTCCTGTTTTATAGGCACTCTTGTCATAAAAATTGCCGTAGTTATCAGTACCATATGCATTAGTATCAAATTGATTAAAATCATACGTAGTTAAATTAATATCCCAAGCACAGAATTTTGACAACGTCGTACCATCCCAGACATTTTTCCAAGATCCTTCTTCAGGATAACCCCAATAGATTGCACCTTGATTATCCTTAATATTCCAAAATAATGGCATTTTTTCCACTGAACCTACTGGCATATATACAGATCTGTTAGCATATCTAAGAGTTCCGGCTTCATCACTGCTAAATTTTCCGCTTTTACGTCGTCCATATCCTGATGCTCCTATTGGTAAGAATAAATTCCTTCCGTCTTTCATATTATAAACGAATATTCCTCTCATTCCCCTACCAGATTTTACAGAATCAGCATGAAGATAGTTGAACGCATTATCAGAGGTCATTGAGGTACCAATGGAGTTTCCATCATAACATACCCCATAAGTATATACAAGATTGGGGTCATCACGCAGACCTTTCCATTCCTCAAATTTCGCTAATCGCGTTTTTTTATTTGCGTTTATTATTTCACCATTTCCATTCTTAAGTGTAAAATATTGGCGAAACACAACCGAATCAGATTTAAAATTTTGACATGCCTGGAATCCAAGATTTGGTTTTTCTGAGCCATAACCGGGAATGCTCTTATCACTATTTATCCACCATTCTACAGAACCGGCTTCTTCGCCATCACGTCCGCAAACGGTGAATTTCCTTTTGTTTGGAGACACACCAAATTGTTCGGTTGAGGCACGTAGCGCCCGTATACCATAATCTATATTACCAAAACGGAATTGAGACCCGGCTTCAATTGGGGAATCAGCCTCTCTCTCACCACCGCGTAGATTAAAACAATGCCAATAGACTCCATCATCATGCACTTTGTCAGGATTATATCCCTGACGCACCATTATACGATGTTTACACGTATAATCATGATATCTCACAAGAATCACAGCATATCTGTTTTTATCTTTCATAGCATCTGACGCAGGAACGAAATGCACTTGAAATTTAATATACTCTCCGGTGCGGCCTTGTACACGTTGCAGACCATTAAGAGTTATAAAGCCAGGATCTCCTGACTCTATTTCCGCACTCCACTTCCCTTCTGATGCAAAAGGCATAAAAGTTGTTGCAGTTTCCGACATGCGGTGACAAAGACTCACAGTGAAAGAACTATTATCTCCATTCTCACGATATATACCGGCGGGGTTATTGATACGACGTACCTGTATAACATCACAAAGTTTGGAATACTTTACAGATCGTGTAAAACCATCACTTCCTAACTCATCTACCCAGCAGGTAATCTTCAATACTGCCTTTCTTTGATATTCAAAGAAAGGATTGGCACCGGAATAGGCAAGAGTCTTCACCATAAAGAGAGCACGGGTATAAAGGGGTAAATAAAGATGGGTTTTTGTTTTTCCGCCATTAGTTGTCTCGATTATCTCATAGCTATCGTTATTGTCTTTAGCATCATTATCATTTGTCTCATCCACATTGGTCCTTCCTTTTCTATTAGTAGTGTCAAACTCTCTATAACCTTGCATAGGTATATGCATACCTTCATTTTCATCGATTTGACTACTTTCATAAAAATTTGAAGTATCAGTACTTGGTATATCAGTCATATTTTCTACGCCTCCATACCAATACGACATAAGATAAGCTTTGGAGTTGCTTGATATAGAATTATCAGTAATCGTAGTTTCGCGCCCTATGGCATCAGAGTTACTGAGCTCCTCCCCTTTTTCACCTAATATATTCGAATTTGAATTCGTTGGTCGCAGTGAAAGGAATCCATGCCAGGGTCCATCGTATAATATATTATTACTGCTCCTTACAGCTCCTGTCCAATACACGTTAGAGGGTGCATCCATAGGCTTCCAGTTGTTTTCAACTATTTCAGCAATAACCTTTGTGCCTTCAGTGAGTTTACCGTCAATAGTTACTGGTATCTCTACGTTCTCGCCATAGAGATAAGAAATATAAAAGGGCTGTGGTACATAAATAGGATTATCGTTATTTTGATTGTAATCTATATGCCAGTCCACATCATTTGCATTCCCGCGGAAATTAAGCGTCAATTTAAAATGATGATTGCGATATGCATTATAATCCTTAAACGTATCCATACCGAGCATAAAGCGATATACGATTTTGCCGCGTCCTTCATTACCTTTAGCTGTAGAACGATAAAATGCCTCAACTTCAATATAGGTGCCATAAGGCTTACCATCACGCCAAAGACTGTCTTCAGGATTTACACTATTCGGCCACGACACTTCACCATCGGGTGTACCACCCACTTTACCGCTATCTATCTGACTTTTGTCCTTGCCTGTACCTTGAAGATTCTCATAGAAAAAGAGAGCTTCAGCGGTTTCTGAATGAGAACTGCCGTATGTACCTGTGCCTCTTGACAAAGTAGGCCAATTCGTAAACTCGTTATCGGCATTATTATAATCCGATCCCGATGGAGCGTAAAGTATAGTTTCGCCTTTATCAATCGTAGGATAACCATCCATAGCGGTATTTCCGCTACCTAAATGACACTTTATGGGTATATTGCGTATGCTCACATTGTGCAGATATATCCATGTGTTGTCATTAAGTTCTGTAGTATTAAAACTCACAGTCACCTTTGAAGCACAGCGTATAAGCCATGCGTGAAGATTATAGGTATTCGCTCCCGAAAATGTTACGGTTTCACCATCCACCTTCTTATCCGACAATGCAAACATGCCCATCATTTGATTATTGGCGCTTACATTGTCTTTGTTCCATGTCACGGTATAATTCTTCAACTTAGTTTCAGTGACGATTGAATCATCAGGTACGTTTACATTCGCTGTTATATAAATTTTATATGAATATCCTGATTTGAATGGTGTGGAGCTGAATTTAAATGTGGCTCTCGGTGTTGATTTTTCACCAGAAGTTGTGTTATATTTATTGTCCGTGTTATATGGATAAGATGGATAAGATGTACTGTCAGTGCTATTAATATTACTATCATAGTTATAGTTAGTTAGACCCTCTTTGCCACAATGATATAGTAAATTTTCTCCTGTATTATCATATATATAAATGTGCAAGGTATTCTCATCAAACTCCCTAATTATGTTTCCGGCAGAACCTCTGGAAGAGAGTTCGGTGGACGATAAAGGCGGCATATCTACTGTAAAGTAGACATCAAGTCCATCACCAGCTTCATTAGGATAAAAACTACTGAATGTGTCATCATGACAGGAGTGTACGGCAAAGCAGCAAACTGCGATTGCCATCATTCGTAATATGTACATTATATAGTGTTTCACTGTCAATTATTGAGTTATCGTGTTAGGGGAGTATACACAAAATCTACGACTATATTCAACTCCATTATATTCAAATTTGAATATTACTTCATTGTATCTTGTGTTTGAAGCGTCAAACGGACCGTTGGCAGTATCCACAATTTCAGTATTTTCAGGTGGAATAATCGCTGAAATTCTACAAACTGAGCCATCAGAAGTGTCAGTTGACAAGCTTATCCTATCACCGTGAAATTGAAATCGTTTATATTTACTCCATGAATTTGAAGGCAGAGAAATATTTCCTGGCTTACACTCTACCTTTGCAGTCCATGTTTTCCCTTTAGGAATATTAACTATATCAAAATATTTTTCTTCTCCAACATTTATATCTGTACTATAGTTTTGATCAATCGAAGTGATTTCTTGCACAAATTCTCCATTTTCATTATATATATACAAATGGAATTCCGTTATTTCTATTGGGACCGAACCTCTTACCTCTATCGGTGTTGTAGAAGCAGGCTCAACAGTTATACCAGCTATATATTCTATATTAGCTGTCAATGTAGCTAATCCAGGAGCCTTCGCCACCGCATAATTAGTGCCGTTTGGGCTGTCAAATGCGATAACCGATGGATTACTTGATGTCCAGGTAACTTTTCCATTTCGCATATCCTTAGGCCTTATATCAGGGAATATATATGCCTGCATTGGTATCTCAGCATCGGAGGTGACAGAAAATGGGTATTGATTTATAATTACTTTTCTTTTATTTGCAACTACAAATATGCATTTTGCCGAATACGTATTATCACCAACTGTATATGTGGCTTTTAGGGTACAAGTTCCTTCTTTATCTACTTTTGCAGTTACTACGCCATTAGAGTAAGAAATAAACTTTTGTTGTGAATCACTATCTTGCTCATCTATACTCCAAGTTACCTTATCTGATATATCCACACCACAGCTTTCTGCTTTGATGGTTACAGATTCTCCTCTCAGCAGCTCAACATAGTCAGCCACGACATTATAGTCAGTGCGTATAAGCACAAGACTATCGGGTGCTACTACAATCTTAACAGTATCGGTAATTATTTCAGAAAAGTCGGTGTCGTTGTAAGCTATCACATCTACGTTTCCTTTGGCTATGCCAGTAACCAAGCCATTATCATCGACAGTAGCAATTGATTCATCCGAAACTCGATATTTCACAGTAGGTATATAGTCAGAAAATCGGGGAGTTACTCTTGTAGAAAACGATGTCTGCTGACCTACTGTAACCATAGCTACTGAGGGATAACACGTAAGATTAATTGGTTCTACCAAAATCTCACAATAGGTGGAGTATTTCGTTTTTGTATTGGGATTGTCCGGTGAAGGTGCATAATAGTGTATCCACAAGTGTGCAGTACTGGTCTGGTGTCCACTGGTCACTTGTACTTCCACGTGTTTTGGGCCTACAATACCACCCCACTCCACATTTTCGCTATCTGCCAATACCTTAACCGATACATCCAGTGTGCTTGGAGTTTTATCGTCTGTGTCAAGCAGTTCCCATTGTATGTAGTCATCATCCGAACTTTCAGCCACGATAAACGCAGTGAACGAACTCGAATTAGAGCTTTTGACAACTCCTTGTGGAGTAAGACCCAAGAATGTCTTATCCAAACCAAGATGACGATACGTCACCTCAACCACACATTCAGCCGTCACAGACAATCCGTTGCGGTCTTTAATCGTAGCGGTGATAATATCTCGTCCGCGGAGAGTTGGTTTAGGTATTATAAGACAATCTCCATCTGCGGTCTTACTTATTGTACATATACTATTGGCATCGTCAGTGCCAAGCGTCCATTCTATATCTGCCGCCTTAATTTTTTCCCCATTTTCGTCATATGCCAAAATAGTGTCATATGATGAGGTAGCAGCTACGGAGTCGCAGTATAGGTATACGGCATATTTACTTAGTGTTATATCCGGAAGCTTAAGTCCGAAGTCGGGCTTTAACTCTACGGCTCTGTAAGGCAGCACTTCCACCTCCACATCTGGGTCGACCTTGCTTAGGCTCACAGTGTATCGGTAGCAGTAGTTGCGTTTGATGTCGAAAAAGTCGCCTACAGTGGCGTTGTCAATAGCAGCAGATGAGTTATAATATTTGAAATCCACATAATAGTCGTTGGTGGAGCCTTTGAACTTCACCTTCAGTCTGGCATAATCCTCGATTGGTTCCTTTGGGCGAGACTGACATTTTATTATCTGGTATTCGGGCACGTATACAGTGAAAACGCCTTCATCGTCGGGTTGAATCATATAGGTGCCCTCGGCCGCGCTATTTTTACCACCCGGCAATGTCAAATAATCAGCTGATTTATAATTAGAATCATCCGTAACGTAATCAGATTGGGTATATACCTCTTTGGGCGCACATGTGCCAAGCGTATTATACCGGGTAAGTGTAACACTCTCTAATTCGGGAGATCCCTCCGCAGCTGACACTTCGATTTTGGCGACAGCTCGCAATAGCCATAATTCGCCGAACCACGATAAATCCATGTTAACCCAATTGATATCTGTACACTCCTTGACGCCAAACATAGGTATATATTTACCATCAGTAGCCACGAGCTGCCCGGAAGCCATAAATGTGGTAGCATCATCCGTAGATACCGTACCAGCCTGCACGGCATATCCTGCGAGGTCGTCAATGGTGGTTTCACCTACATTCAACTGCGGATATTGCCCCCAATTGGCCAGCATTACAAGTTTTAGGTTATTATTTGAAGTGAGTTCTTTTCCCACAGTCACATATATGCGATAAGAGCGATATGTGGGATTAGCTAAAGATGTTTGATTCTCAGATAAGACGATATCGTTTAGGTTAAAGTCGCACAACAAAGTGTTTGTCTCATAGGAGAATAATAGTATTCTATAGTCATTTCCTCTATGATTTACGGTGTTTTCATAGTCACTGACCCCCTCCTCGTATGTGGCGCGGCTTCCACCTATATATGGCAGCATCACATCAAATCCGAGAAGAATACTATCACTACTCTCCACTATTGTACCAGACACAGCATCGCCTAAATGATCTGCATCAGAGCATGCGGTCAATGATGCAACCATAAGGCATATGGCAGTCAGTAGTACGGATATATAGTGATGCAATTTCATTTGGGTTATTTATTGCTATGATTAATGTTCAGTAATTCTAAATTTTGATTAATTATTAAAGGTCGTGATTCTGCCATACAATCTTCCAGGATTCGATGTAAATCTCGGCATTGCCCCAGCGGGTGTGCTCGTCGAGGAAGAATGTAAGGTTGTAGGTGTCTTGGCGGTCGAAGAACTCCTGGTCGCTAAGACCGTTGTATTGTCCGGTGGGCACATCACCTTTGCCTACGGCTTCCTGATAATACTCGCTCTTAGCAAGGAGCAATGCCTGAAGCAAGGGCAGACGCACTATTTCCTCGCCTTTCTCATTCTTAATGCTAAGAATCGAGGTATTGAGATTGTCGGTACTCAGCCGGTTGGTGGTGAACTCAGCCAAGGCGGTGCCGTATGTGGCCTGTTGGCCGTTAAGCACCAAATCGGTAGTACCGCTTTTCAGTGCCCAAGGATGATAGGTGATATCCGTATTGTCGCAAATGGAGTTTTCGCAATCGAGGTGGCCGTTTTGGTCAGTGATAGTGAAATCGAAATTCTCCACCGGCATTTGCTCGCCGCCTATCTGCTGCAGGTGGATGCGTATGGTATTGGTATCCTTCATCATGGGCAAGGTGAACACGTCGCCGTAGTCTTTGCTGAATATGCAGAATCCGTCAGCGGTCATGTTTTCGGGATATTTGGCATAGTCGCAGTTGAGAGTTGACGGTAGAGAGCCGTGATATAGGCGGTCCATATGGCCTCTGTGGTGGTGGGCTTCAGATGTATTTCCGGACACCTCATCGACCATACTTTCCACATCGCGCTGCAGTCGGCGCTGGTGGTCAGTTTTAAGCACGCCCTCGCTTTTAGGATATGAACCCACTTCCTCGTCGCCGGCCCAGGCGAGCAGGCGGTATTTGCCGGGGGCTATTTCGTCGTCGCCTATCTCCATAAGGTAGCCGTTTCGGGCCAGAACGTCAGAGTTTTCTGATTTCTCGAGTACCACGCTGTCGTTTTCGTTGATTACGTAGAGAGTCACGGATTTCACTTCCGATGGAAAGGCGTTAGCCCATTTGAGGTTATAGTCGTATACGAAACGCACATAATAGACGCAATCCTCCTCATCATTGTATATCCAGTTGTCGCAAGATGTGAGAGATGCCGTGACGCCGAGCGTAGCGGCTACTGCCAATGCGTATCGTATGAGTTTTGAAGAGAATATCATCGTTAGTGGTTGGTTTATTTATTATATGTTGATGCCTTGCGTTAAAGGCTGATTGTTGTCGGTTTAGGGGGAAAGGGTTTATGCTCCTTTCGGGTTTGGTCTCTTCAATCGGTTAGATATTGAAGCAAAAAAAGAGCAAGCGGACTTCGAGCGCGGGCCCTTGCCCGCTTGCTTTTTGTTTTTTGTTATCGTATTTGGCTTGTACCCAAGCCAAATACGGTAGATAGGGGTCAATTATGATAGAGGTTGGTGGATTAGAGGTCTACTTCTTGCTTTACAATCTTCCAAGAGAGGATGTTGATAGTAGCAGCAAGTGCAAAACGTTCTTTAGTGTTTTCGTCATCAGGAATAATTGTCTCTGATTCGGTTTCGCCTTCAAGATCCCCAGGCTTGAAGATGCCATGACCAAGTGACATAACCTTATTGACATTAATCTGATACCAGTGATTACGAACTACACCGTAATTACCTTCTGCTGTAACTTGATAATTGCTGCTTTGATTTGTACTTACAAGGTGTTCGATAGGAATGTTGTAGTACATAGCTCCTGAATTATATGCTATTGCCTTTGAAGAACTATTAAAGTCTGCAAGTTCTTTATTAACATCACCATCAGATGCAGCTTCGAGTTTGTCTCCTTCTTTCCATCCTTCACCTTTCTTATATAGGGTTACACCTTCAGCCGGAGTATACTTTAGCTTGATTTCACCGGTAGATGATCCTGTGGGCTGATACCAATTGCAAGTAAAGTCTTCAGCTTTGAGTGCATCATACTTGTAGGTAGTTACATTAGTCGTTACTGTTTGTTTATTTTCCTCATCATAAACTTCGGTTGTTGTTGTTGTGGCAACTTCATTAGTCCAGTATTGTAGGCCTTCTGCTGCAAGAAGTTTGCCAAGGACATACTTTATGTATTGATCCTTTCTAAAATAAACACCGTTATATTCTACCAAATCGAGTTCTTTATAAGTTCCATCCTCAAGCTTCTCATAAACACGAGCTGTAATGATCATATTTGTGACTTTGCTTTGGCGAAGCCTGTTGTTTTCGTCGCTATAGCGTATAGCACTTAAGCTATTGGTAGTCTCAATACCATATATGGGCTTTAATGGATCATTCTTGTCTTGTTTGAAAGTTGAGTACGTCAATAGATTTCCACCTTTTGTATAGCTCATGGATTTGCCCCAATAGCTACGATAGAAAGCGGGATGATTCCATCCTTCCCAAAGATCGGTTGATTTTAAGGTAAAGCCATCAAGATTCTTCGAAAGATAGCTATTAGGTTCCTGACCGGTTAGTCCATAGCCTTCAATCTTTACGTATACTTTAGTAGATGCAGAAGGTACTTCGAATCCATTCTCGACATTGCCTATACCTCCATTTTCGCCATTAGCATTACCTGCAATAGTAACGTCTATCTCTTTATAACCATCTCTACTTAAACCAGTGAGTTGGAATTTAGCAGCAAGACGTTCAACATATATTGAAACGGCATTGCTATTAACTTGATTTACAGTAGGTTCCTCTGTAAGGAAGTCTGTAGTTTTTAGCTTTGTTGCGTAGTAATGTGCATTGTCATACCTATCATTTTCTTCATCAACTAAGAAAGATGTTGTGCTCATTACAAAATACTTATCAGAAGTCAGGATGTCGAACTCTTTCATACGAGTCTCTTCCATAGACCAGTTGTTCTCCTCAACACTCGCAGCAAAGCCAGTAGGTGCATTTAGCACAGTGATTAAGTAGGTGGGTAAGTTCTCTTTAGTGAGATTACGAAGAACGAGTGTATTTTTACCCATATACTCAACATTCGCAGGGTTGTTTCCTGTGGCAGCTTGCCATACATTAGCACGAGTTACGAAGCGACCTTGAGCATCATAGAAAAGGAAGTCTGCGCTGTTTACAGAGTGTTCTTCTGTTGATCCGAATACATAGTCACCTTCTCCTGCTTCGGTCACAGACTGGTCTTGGTCATTGTATCCCGCATCACGGCTACGTGCATTATTTGCATCGGTGATATTGACATTAAGATACATAGTAGTACCTTCGCTGTTGTCTCCAGTCGAGCCACCGTTAGCGGGTTCATCATTCGAGCAAGCGGCGAGCGAGAGAGCTGCCATTACTCCGAGACCCATGAAAAACTTGTTGAATTTCATAAATTTGTTGATTAGTTTATTGTTTGTTATTAATTGATTTTCTTATTTGGAGATATTTTCCTAATTGATAAAATCAGGATGGTATTTCTATCATTTATTTCTTATTTCTTGTATTTTTTTGATTCTGATACTCTATATATTCTTTAATAGAATCGATAAGCTGCTGCGACCCCTCGATATCCTGGCTTGCGGCGGCGGCTTCTATTTGTTCCAGAGCTGCTTCATATTCGCCGCGCATCAGTTTGAGTATGCCACGGCTATATTCAGATGCGGGTATGTCGCCTGCCTTTTGCAGATACTTCTCTGCGGCATCAAGATTTCCGCTCTCCAGGGCCGCGTTGGCGGCGTTGAGGTTGGCAAGCTCATTGTCAGGATGCACCCTCACCATTATATCGTACACCTCGTTGAATTCCGGGCTTCCGGGTTCGTATCCCTTGGCAGCCACATTGAAATCCATCAGAGTCAGTCGGCCGGGGTTGGTCTTAAGCACCTTTCTGATTTCATCCTTATCGAGGTAGCGGCGCACCTTATACTTAATCTTATATTCGGTGTGGCGCAGCGGCGGGTACACAGCGTTGAGCAGGAATTTGTACTCCTTAGGGTAAGTTTTCCTAATCTTATTATCCTTAGCGTCCCAATCCTTGTTAGGGTTGGTCACCGGTTCGTCAATAATGGCGAGAATCTCGTCGCGATGCTCAAGGTTGCTGCTCTCCACCCATTTTCTTAGGCCTTCCCAATCCTCAGGCTGGTACTCAATCTCAAATAGGGCAGGGTCGAGATGCTTCTTTACTTCTACAAAATCGCGCACTGCCTGCACACGGTTCTTGGCAAGCATAGTATTGTGCTGCCATGTGGCTTCAGGAGAGGCAAAACCCTTAAGCCATATTTCAGTAATGGTCAGGTCAGGATCCTTAGCTACGGTATCCACAGAGCTGGTGATTTTGTCAAGCTCCGGGCCATTATTAAACATATCATAATGCACATCCCACTTATCGAGCACAAACTGCACCCGCGCCTCTCCGCTAAGTTCGCCGGTAATCACCGTGTCGCAAGGCTCATACACATACTTAGGGTGTATCGGGAAGTTAGGCTCCATAAACTGTCCGAGAGGAATCTCGCGGCGGCCAAGCGGGGTGAAGCAGCACCCGTAACATTCGGCCACGAGCTTAAGGCTTGCGCCGTCCATCCATGGTTTCCAGTCCACAAGTTGGCTGTAAGGTATGTCGGCTGGTTTTTCCTTATTCTTGTACACCTTCTCATCGGCGCCTGAAATCATGCCTGTGCCGCGGCGCTCATAGTGATAGAAGCGGTTGCGGCCATATACGCCCACAGCCGGCAACTTTATAGAGTCAGCACCGTTGTAGAGCACCGGAGTGAAGAGCAGGGCCTCCTCCGAAGGCACATTGAGCTTCTCGAAGTCAATATCAAAGTCGATACGCAGCAACTTGTCGCCCTCGCGGTCGAAGTCCGCGCCGTAAGCGTCAAATTGCTGAAGGCTCTTCACCTCATTTGCAGCATGAGCCTGGTATGTGGCTACAGAAAGCGCTAAAGCTGTGATTAAGAAGATTGGCCTCATTTATCAGATAATGCTAATTGTTAGTATCTTTTGTTTTTTAGTAAGTCGGGGTGTCATTCAAAAGGCCGCTTAGGCATCCTAAAACCTAAAGCCTAAAGCCTAAAGCCTAAAGCCTAAAGCCTAAAGCCTAACACCTATCAAAAAATATAAATCACGTTGAGGGCCGCCTTGGTAGGGCCGACATAATTGTGAGGCTTTTTACTCTCCTCCTTCTTGCCGCATCCCGCGCAGCGGAACTTATCCCATCTGGTATAAGCCCATCCGATGCCTATCTCCGCCTCGATATTCCAATGGCGATTGATGATCCAGTCATATCCGTATGCTATACCCGCGCCCACAAACCATCCTTGGTATCTTGAATCCTTCACCTTAGAGAAGTCTGTGCCGAGGAAATTCTTCAGGCCGCCTACTCCACCTATATTATATTGGCCGCCGAATGTGTGCACGCCGATGAAATGGCCGTCCCACACATCGCAGAACCAGTAGCGGAGTTCGGGCATCGCATACCAGTGTTTCCACATCTTGTTGCCGTGGTCAAGTTCCCAGGCGTTAAGGCTTCCCGAAAGCTCGATACTGTGTTTGGGGGCAAGTTTGGCCTCTATTCCTGCATTGGCGGTAAGCAGCGCATAGCTAAGAACATTGGTCTTAACGGCCACAACCTGTGCGTTAGCGCACATGCAGCTTAACGCGAGAAGTAATATTACAGTCAATGATCGCATTTCGGGAAACAGCGAGTTTTTGATTCTCGTACTGTGTTTCATAGTCGCTTTTACTTTGTTGCCGGTTTATTACTGTTAAAGTGTTGTACCTATGATGATATTGGAATAATTCTGACTTCGTCAGCCGAGAGAATGGAGGATTGTGCTTTGTCAGCATTTACGATTAGCTGATTCATCCGCATGGGATGTTTGTGTGTTGTCGTACGGAAGCCAATGGCATCCTTGGTATGATATTCCGTGTCTATTTTTCACTGTCTGCAATTCCTGTTTTAGATAAATCGTTATAATCTACCCGCTTTTAGAAAGCACTACACATTTAGACTTTGTAAGTATTTGTGTATCAAACAATTGGGGGGGGTAAAACGCCCAACCAACTGCGTATGTCCTTTTTTTTACCTATTTTGGCCGCTTGCGGCCGCATGTTTTTTGGTTTATTTTTATATAAAGGCTCATTTATTAGTGCAAAATTACGCATAATTTCTCGTACATGCAAATTATACGCAAATTATATTTGTTAAATTTATTTAATGTACTCGTCTGAAAATGTGGCTATTGCGCGAATTTACAATGAAAAAGCACCTGATTTTGGCACCTCATAATATTGAAATACAATAATTTATTGGGTAAAAAATTAGCCCGGATTCCTCCCCTCAAAAAAATTTTTTCTAACCCCTGAAAATCAGGGTATCAGGCGGCATGGAGGGGCGAATTTATTCGACCGAGGCAGTTTATGGTCTACACAAGTCGAATAAATCCGGCCATTCATGCGTTTTGGTCGGATAAATTCTACCCTCAATGTCAGCTGATGCGGCTCCAGTCGGCAGTACGGGCGGTGGCCAGTGCTATGGCGCGGCGCAATTCGGCATTGGCCGGCGAGGAGAGCTCCGGGTCGGTTGAAAGAAGCTCGGAAGCCGCATCACGCGCCAACTGTATTATCTGCCCATCTGTGGCAAGATTGGCTATGTGCAAGTCAAAAGGCAAGCCCGACTGCATGGTGCCCTCTATATCCCCCGGGCCGCGCATCTTCATATCCGCCTCCGCTATCACAAACCCATCGGTGGTGGATGTCATTATATTCAAGCGTTCGCGCGTATCCTTAGCTATATTATTCCTGCTCATCAGCACACAATAACTTTGGTCGGCCCCACGCCCTACACGCCCCCTCAACTGATGAAGCTGAGAAAGACCGAAGCGCTCGGCATTCTCTATGATCATCACCGAAGCGTTAGGCACATTCACACCCACTTCGATCACAGTGGTGGCCACCAGTATGTCGGCCTTGTGCGACGCGAAAAGATCCATTTGGTAATCCTTCTCGGCAGGCTTCATCTTACCATGCACAAAGGCCACGCTGCAATGCGGGAAAGTCTCGCATATCATCTCATAGCCCTCCTGAAGGCTCAGAAGATCCAGCTTCTCGTTCTCCTCTATCAGAGGATACACAATATATATCTGCCGGCCGGCCTTAATCTGCTTGTACACGAATTGATACAATTGCTCGCGGTGGTCGTTGTATCGCAGAACCGTCGTCACCGGTTTACGCCCGGGGGGCAATTCATCTATTACCGACACATCGAGGTCGCCGTACACGGTCATGGCCAAAGTGCGGGGTATCGGTGTGGCAGTCATCACCAGCACATGCGGCGGTATGGTATTCTTTTGCCACAGACGCGCCCTCTGGGCCACACCGAAGCGGTGCTGCTCATCGATTACCACAAACCCCAGATTACGGAATTTCACGTCATCCTCGATCACAGCGTGGGTGCCTATAAGTATCTGCAACGAACCGTCCTCAAGCTTCTCGTGTATCTCCCGCCGCGCCTTCTGCCGCGTGGAGCCTGTAAGGAGTCGCACGCTTATGCCTATAGGCTCCACCATCTTGGATATGGTGTCGAAATGCTGGGAGGCAAGAATCTCAGTGGGAGCCATAAGGCACGCCTGAGCGCCGTTGTCAAGGGCTATGAGCATCGACATCAAGGCAACAAGCGTCTTGCCCGACCCTACATCGCCCTGCACAAGGCGGTTCATCTGCCGTCCGGTATTCACGTCGGCGCGTATCTCCTTGATCACCCGCTTCTGCGCGCCGGTGAGTTCGAATGGCAAGCACCGGCTGAAAAAAGAGTTGAACCAATGCCCGATGCGCGGGAAGCGCAAGCCGGCAAGCTGGCAGCGCCGTCTCTGCGCGCGCTGCTGCATATCGGTCTGTATATAGAAAAGTTCCTCGAATTTTAGCCTGGTTCTCGCCGCTTTGAGCACATCGCTGTCGGTAGGATTATGTATGGCGCGTATGGCAGTGTCGGCCGGCATCAGCCGGTATTTGTCCACCACCGACTTCGGCAGCGGGTCGCCGAATGATGAGTGGGCTTTCAGAAGCCCCTGTATCCAAGAGAATATTTTACGTGAAGTCACTCCCCTATTCCTCAATCTTTCGGTCAGAGGGTATACGCCGCGAAAACCCTCGTTGGCCGCAGCTTTCTCTATGGTGTCGATTTCGGGATGCACTATCGACCAATGACCGTTGAACTCAGCAGGCTTGCCGAACACCACATAATCCGTGCCTTGCATATAAGCCTTGCGCATCTGCTGAATCTGGCGGAACCATACCACCTCCATCACCCCGGTGCCGTCGCTGAACAGTCCCACAAGCCTTGTCTTTGCCCCCTCACCCTGAACGGTGAACGATACGAACCGCCCCTTGAGCTGCACGGCCGGCATATCGCCGCGCAAGTCGCGTATCTGATATATCTTTGTGCGGTCAACATAGCCGGTGGGGAAATGATGAAGCAGGTCATAGACCGTGCAAATGCCAAGCTCCTTATCCAGGAGCTTGGCAAGAGCCGGGCCTACGCCCTTTACGTATTTCACGTCGATATTGCGCAGCGTGTTCATCGGATGCCCATATAAAGCGCAGCTATGTCGATGTCGCGCGGACGCGTGATTTTGATGTTTGTGGCAGATCCCTCCACCAGTGTGGGCACGCCGAAACCGGCGGCTTCATACACAGAGGCATCATCGGTGAACGACTCGTCGAAAGGCAGCTTGTAAGCCTCCAAAAGCTTCCCGGCGCGGAAAGCCTGAGGCGTCTGCACGGCCACCAGCTGCGAGCGGTCGATGGAGTGCGACGACACACCGTCGGCATCGAGCTGGCGCAGCGAGTCGGTGAGCGACACATATGGTATCACGGCATCGCTGCTATCCATGGCCGAGAGGATACGCTGCACCATCTCGGTCTGCACGATAGGACGCACGCCGTCGTGTATCATCACCACATCGTCGGGCTGTGCCTTAAGAGTCTCGATAGCGTTCTTCACCGACTCCCATCGGCTATCGCCTCCGGCCACCACAGCCGGCGACACGAATCCGTAGAGCTCGCACATGCGTTCCCAATAATCGATGTACTCCTTGTTGAGCACCATCACTATATTGGCGCGCGGCATTGTGCGTGCTATGCGTATCACAGTGTGCATCAGCACGGGGCGATCGCCAAGCAGCGAAAACTGCTTGGGCAGATCACCCCCGAAGCGACTGCCCTTACCGGCAGCCACTATCACCACATGCACGTTATTCTTCTTTTTTTCGGTCATCATTGATTAATAAGCAAACATGGGGTAATCGGCCATTGTGGCGTTTACCTTTTCGCGTACAGCGGCTATCACCTTCACGTCCTCGGGATTGCTCAGCACGGTATCTATCATCTCCACTATCTCGCCCATGAAATCTTCCTTGGCTCCGCGTGTGGTGATGGCCGGTGTGCCTAAGCGTACTCCAGAGGTCTGGAAAGGCGAACGGCTGTCGAATGGCACCATATTCTTATTGGCGGTGATGTCGGCATCCACCAATACCTTCTCAGCCACCTTACCGGTGAGGTCGGGGAATTTGGTGCGAAGATCCACCAACACGCAGTGGTTATCGGTGCCGCCTGACACCACCTTGTAGCCCTTGTCGATAAGAGCCTGTGCCATGGTAGCAGCGTTCTTCTTCACCTGCACGGCATAATCCTTCCACGAGGGCTGGAGTATCTCACCGAATGCCACAGCCTTTCCGGCTATCACGTGTTCGAGCGGACCGCCCTGTACACCCGGGAACACGGCAGAGTCAAGCAGCTGCGACATCTTGCGTAGCTGGCCTTTAGGATTGGTCTTACCCCATGGATTATCGAAATCCTTGCCTAACAGGATGATACCCCCACGCGGGCCGCGCAGAGTCTTATGGGTAGTAGATGTAACGATATGAGCGTATTTCAGCGGATTGTCAAGCAGACCGGCGGCGATAAGCCCGGCAGGGTGAGCCATATCCACCATGAATATAGCCCCTATCTCGTCGGCAATCTTGCGCATACGGGCATAGTCCCATTCGCGGCTATATGCGCTGGCGCCTCCGATGATAAGACGCGGACGCTCACGCAGAGCCACTTCCTCCATCTGGTCATAGTCGACAAGACCAGTCTCTGCATCCACATTATATTCAAGGGCGTGGTACACGAGTCCTGAGAAGTTAACGGGACTGCCATGCGAAAGGTGACCGCCATGAGAAAGATTAAGACCAAGGAATTTATCACCCGGCTTAAGAGTGGCCATGAATACAGCCATATTGGCCTGAGCGCCCGAGTGGGGCTGCACATTGGCATATTCGGCTCCGAAGATTTCTTTCACGCGGTCGATGGCAAGTTGCTCCACCTGATCCACCACGCCGCATCCACCGTAATAGCGGTGTCCGGGATACCCCTCGGCATATTTATTGGTAAGGCACGAGCCCATGGCTTTCATCACTTCGTCGCTTACGAAGTTTTCGGAGGCAATCAGTTCGATGCCTTTTTTCTGACGCTGGTGTTCTTTTTCGATAAGCTCGAAAATAGCTTTGTCTTTTTCCATGATTTTTTGGATTTTTATTTTGAGTCTTTTTGAAAAATTTTTTCGATTGATTTTTCGATTGATTTCCGAGAGCTTTCGAGGGCTTTCGAGGGTTTTCGAGGGTTTTCGAAAGGCTATCGAATATCATCGGAAATCTTCGGATCGCTAATCTTCGCTAATCTTCGGATTGCTGCTTTTCGGTGGCTTGCGCTTAGCGGCTCCGGCCTTTTTCCTCCTCTGCACCGAGAAGCCGAATTTGCCGAGCTGCTCTCCCAATCGGTAATAGAATCCGTGGCTGTAGGCCATCAGACCCGAGGCGGCAAGGTCAAAGCGTCCGGTGTCGGGGTCGAGATAGCGGTCGTCGGCCACCACGTTGACTACATCTGCCATAAACATGTCATGGCTGCCAAGCGGCACTATATCCCTTACCTTGCACTCGATGCATAGCGGCGACTCTTCTATCAGCAGGCATCCGCATTTCACTCCGGGCAGAGGGGTGAGTCCGGTGGCGGACCACTTGTCGGTGTCGCGTCCTGACTTCACCCCGCACCAATCGGTGGCGCGGGCCATCGCGGCCGTGGTGAGACACAGTGCGAATTCGCGCTGCTCCTTTATTATATTATATGAGTAGCGTTCGGGGCGCACTGATATGTAGAGCATAGCCGGATTCGTGCATAGTGTGCCTGTCCATGCCACTGTGATAAGATTGCGGGTCTCATCAGTGTTGCCGCAGCTCACCAGAGCCGCAGGCACAGGATACACCATAGTGCCGGGCTTCCAGGATACCTTCATAGTACCTTGGCATCGTTGCCGCTCACCACATGGTTGCAGTAGTGACAGCGTATCTCCACAGGGTCACGGCTCACCACATGAAATTTGGTGTACATCGGCTCGTTGTTGGTTATGCACTTGGGATTGGCGCATTTCACGATGCCGATGATAGTGTCAGGCAGCGTCACGGTGCGCTTCTCGGCCACACTGAAGTCGCGAATGATGTTGACCACGGCGTTGGGGGCGATGAGCGCTATGCGGTTAAGTGTTGCCTCGTCAAACTCCACGTCAGCCACCTTGATTATTCCCTTAGTGCCGAGCTTCTTACTGTCAAGGTTGCAACCGATGGTCACGGCATGTCCGAGATTTTCCAATCCGAGTATTTTCACGGCCTGGAAAACGGCCGACGAGGGTATATGGTCGATTACCGTGCCGTTGCGCAGGGCTGCCACGGCGAGTTCTTTCTTTTCCATAGGGGTGCGGTTTAAATTGTTGTGGCGTTAATTCCGAGCGAACGGCAAATTATGGCCTGACGGGCGTAAAGGCCGTTGCGCGCCTGCTCGAAATAGTATGCTTTGGGGTTGGAGTCAACATCGTAGTCAATCTCGTTGACGCGAGGCAGAGGGTGCAATATCCTCAGGTTTGGCTTCGAGTCGTCGAGCATAGCGTTATGCAGGTTGTACAGGTCCTTCACGCGTTCGTACTCCATAATGTCGGTGAAGCGTTCGCGCTGTACGCGTGTCATGTACAATATATCGCTCCGGTTGATGATTTCAGGCGAGAAATCAGCGGTTTCGGTATATTTGATTCCATGCTCGTCGCAGAAAATCTTGTACTCATCGGGCATCTGCAGTTCTTTACAGGCCACAAAATTAAATGTGGGGTTGAAATAGCTCATAGCCTGGAGCAGAGAATGCACGGTACGCCCGTATTTCAGGTCGCCTACCATGGTTATGGTCAGGTCGGTGAGCTTTCCTTGGGTTTTGTATATCGAATAGAGGTCGAGCATAGTCTGCGACGGGTGCTGGTTGGCGCCGTCGCCGGCATTTACCACAGGCACATCCGTGATTTCGGAGGCGTAGCGTGCCGCGCCCTCCAGAAAGTGGCGCATCACTATGAGATCCACATAGTTCGATACCATCTTTATGGTGTCGTGCAGTGTCTCTCCCTTCGACGAACTTGTGGTAGAGGCATCAGAAAATCCTATAACACGGCCACCCAGACGGTTGACGGCGGTCTCAAAACTCAGACGCGTGCGGGTGGAAGGCTCGAAAAAGAGAGTAGCCACCACCTTGCCGTCGAGGATTTTCGAGTTAGGATGCTCTTCGAAGTATTTGGCGCTTTCGAGCAGCTGCAGAAGCTCCTCCTTCGTCAAATCGGAAATTGAAACAAGGCTCTTCATATCCTGAAATGTGATTTGTCGGCGCGCACGGGCGCGCACGAGGGGTTTTGTTTTGTTGCAAATTTACGACTAATATTGCAATCCCTATCCCTAACAAATGTTAAAAATACATATACCCTTTATTATCGTTCTGCTTTATTAGGGTATGTGTCGGCTTTTTGTTGTAATTTTGTAAATTGGAGTGGATACCCTATGCCCTAATCATGGACAAACGAAGGGAAATCCGGAACTCCGTGAAACTAAAAATCTATGGCAAGCAGGAAATTTTATGTGGTTTTTGCCGGCTACCAACCCGGCATTTATGACTCCTGGGAGGAATGTAAGGCCCAGGTCGACGGATTCAGCGGTTCAAAATTCAAAGCATACAGCTCATGCGAGGAGGCCACAATGGCTTTCAGGAAGGTGCAGGATGTGGACGAAATGCAGTTCTACACTTTCCTGACAAAAAAAAGGGACATTCGCCCCAACTACAGCACAATCCCCGAGATACGCCTTGACGCCATAGCCGTAGACGGAGCCTGCAACCACAATCCGGGAGGAGATGTGGAGTACCAGGGTGTCATGGTAGGAAGCGGAGAGAGGATATTTCATGTGGGTCCATACCCGGGGGGCAGCAATAATGTGGGCGAATATATCGGCTTGGTGCATGCCCTGGCCTTATTAGCGCAGAGAGGCGACACCACAACGCCCGTCTACAGCGATTCGAAGACGGCCCTTTCATGGCTGCGCCGCCGCCATAGCCGTTGTACCATAAACTTCCCTCCCGGCAATAAGCTTAAAGAACTCCTGGACCGCGCCGACTTATGGGTGGCCACACACCCCATAGTCAATCCCGTGATAAAATGGAATACCGAAGAATGGGGCGAAATACCCGCCGATTTCGGACGCAAATAAAGCAAGGGGAGACTTCCTCCTTCCCTTGCTTTATCTAATAAATAGGCTATCAATTTTTGAGTTTATGCAGGTTATCGAAAGGTCTACAATGACACACCTAATACCTAATACCTAATACCTCATACCTAATACCTCATACCTCATACCTCATACCTCATACCTCATACCTAATACCTCATACCTCATACCTCATACCTCATACCTCATACCTCATACCTCATACCTCCACTTCTTCAAGACGCCTCATTATCAAGAATATCACCGTTGCCGACAATACACACAATGCGGCCAATATGGCCCATACCGTCCACACCGGTATCTTACCCCATAATATCATGGGTATAGCCACAAGATAATTGCCTATGGCAGTAGAGCCGAACCAGCATCCCATCATAATGCCCTTGTACTTGGGAGGCGCCACCTTCGACACGAAAGATATGCCCATCGGCGACAGAAGCAATTCTGACACTGTAAGCAGCAGGTATGTGCCGATAAGCCAATTGCCGCTTACAGCTGCCTGTGTGCCCTTGATGCCGAACGACCCTATCATAAGCACAGCGTACGACACCGCGGCCATAATCATGCCATATCCGATTTTGCGAGGTGCCGACGGTTCGCTTCTCCTCGAAGCAAGCCACCCGAATAAGGCAAGCGATATGGGGGTAAGCACTATGATGAAGAAACCATTGAATTGCTGGTAATCCTGCGGCTGCACATCTGTGAGCGGGTCAGGCGTTGAGGCATACAGATACACCACAGCCGCAACCGAGCACAGCAGCACGGCCCCCGACACTATCTTATAGACAGCCCTTTTGCTATGTGCCATCCCTATTATAGCATATACTCCGACTGATATTGCCAAAAGCACCCACACATTAAATCCTACGCGTGTCCAGCCGCCGGGGGTTGGAGTGGTGCAGCATTTGGCAAACTCGGTGAGTGTGGCGCCGCTCTGCATAAACACCATCCAGAAGAATATCACCACAGCCATCACCATCAGCAGCGACACTATGCGGCTGCGTGTCTGCTGAGGAGTCAATTCGGATGCTTCAGTGGAGTCGGCTGATGCGTGCTTTACAGTGTGGGATATGTGGGCATACGTGCCGCGCCCTAAATAATAAATGAGTGCTGACGCCGCTATAGATGCGAAGGCCACCGCAAACGAGTAGCCATAGCCCTGACTCAGCGCCGTGAGATAGCGTGAGGCGAAATCGCCCACTCCCGCGCCCATGCTCATACCGCTATCCGCCGCAAGCGACGCGATGGCCGTAGCCGCCGATTCGCTGCCGGCAAGATATTCGGTGCATAGTCCGGGCATAGCGTTCACATATATGAAGCCGTCAGCGGAGAGAGCCATGTTGGTAGCCCATGTGGCCGCTGCCGGCGCGAACATCGCCCCCAAATTGATAGCCATGTAGAAAATCGAGTAGCCGGAATCGCGCTGTGCCGAATATCGGGGAGAATTGTACAAATCGCCTATCATCACCTGAAGATTGCTCTTGAACAGACCTGTGCCTATACTCACAAGCAGCAATCCGCACACCAGCACCACAAGAGCCGATGTGCTGTAAATCGGCGTGGGCACTGCCACCACGAGGTATCCGATACCCATCACGACCATGCCTGTGCCCACACACTTGCTGAAACTCCATTTATCGGCCACTATACCGCCTATTATAGGCATGAAGTACACCACAGCCATAAACGACGCGTAAATCTGACCCGATACCGAAGCGTCGAACCCGAATTTAGCCTGCAAATACAGCAGAAACACCGACAATACGGTGAAATAGCCAAAGCGCTCGCCTGTATTGGCGAGCGCAAGTATATATAAGCCCGGAGGCTGATTTCCTAACATAGCGGGGGCAGAGCGTTAATCGTTGGTGACACGTTCGAGCCACTTCACCATGCCCAACATCACGAACATCGATATGAGACATACAGTGAGGAACATAGCCCAAGCCACCCAAATAGGATACTTATTGTATACGAGCGGACCGATCCACAGCATCAGATTACCCACAGCGGTAGCTCCGAGCCATAGGCCCTGGCAAAGACCCTGCAAATGCTTGGGGGCAACCTTAGATACGAATGACAGACCTAAGGGAGAGATGAAAAGTTCGGCCACGGTAAGGAAGAAGTAAAGCAATACCAATACCCATGGCCCGGCTTTCATGGCTTCAACAGCGGTGGGGTCGGTAAGGACTTCGGCACGGAAATCGGTACCCGAGGGGTAGCCTTTAATCATGCAATATACCATCAGGAAGAGATAAGCGATACCCGCGATACCCATACCGAACGCGATCTTACGCGGTGTGGAAATTTCTTTTCCTCTCTTTGACAATGCACCGAATATCATCATAATGAAGGGGGTAAGCACTATCACGAAGAACGGGTTGACAGCTTGCCATATTTCAGGCGCGATTTTATCTGTCTTCACAAAGTCGCGGGCAAAAATCGAAAGCGATGTGCCGTTTTGGTGGAATGAGAACCAGAAGAAAATAACTACTCCAAGCACAGCAAAGAGAGCGGCCATACGCTGCTTGATCTCCTTAGCCATAGCAGCCTTTTCGGCCTGGGTATAGTTGACAGTCTCGCCTTTCTCTTTACGAGGGGGATTGGGAAGCATATTTTTGGTGAAAACGAAGATGGTCAGCGATATAAGCATGGCTGCCACTGATGCTATGAACGAATAGTGCACGCCGGTGTTGAACACATCGAGATATTCCTGGCAGAAAGCATGTATATCACCGCTCACATTGCCGCCAACCTGGGTAATCAGAGCGTAGAAGTTGTCGATGTTCTCGGTTGCCATAGTAGATGTGGTGCCAAGATATTCGTGGCAGAGCGCGGGTAGCGAGGCGTTGTATTCAAGACCGTTCACGCCCAACCACCAGCTACGAAGCAACGGAGCCACAAAAGGCGCGATCAGACCGCCTATATTGATGAAAACGTAGAAGATTTGGAATCCGGAATCACGCTGCGCCGCATATCTGGGATTATCGTAAAGCTGACCTACTATAGCCTGTAAATTGCCCTTGAAAAGACCATTGCCGAAAGCTATAAGGAAAAGCGAGAAGCAGGTAAGCACGAGCAGCCACGTGGTGTTGTCGGGAGTGGCAAGCACGGGGATTGACAACACGCAGTATCCGAGAGTCATGATTATAAGACCCCAGATGATAGTGCGCTTATAATTCTGTGTTTTGTCGGCTATGATACCGCCCACAAGGCTTAGTACATATATACCACAATAAAAAACTGAGTAGATGGCAGTACTCGTCTCCTCGGCAATACCGAATTTAGAGCATAGGAACAGTACGAGCACCGCATTCATGATGTAGTATCCGAAGCGTTCGCCCATGTTGCTCAATGCCGCTGGAATTAGACCTTTAGGTTGATTTTTGAACATGATGTGTTAAATATTTGGTTTATTATTTTTAGCGGTTTTGTTTTTGCCGGGTAAAGTTAATTATTTTTATTGTAACCGGCAAATTATTGTGCCTACTATATACGAAATAAGTGAGCGGGAGGTATCAGTTATAAGTTATGAAGTATGTTACTGTGAACATTTTCAACAACTTGCATAAACTCAAAAATATGTATAAATTTGATTGCCTACTTATCCGATAATCTCTGATTTTTAAGTGAATAAATGCTTACCCTATTATCGCACTAAGATTTTCCTATTGGCGCTTATACGAATACCGGGCTTCAGTGGATCGGTGACACGCCGGCCGTAGATGTCGTACCATACTTCTTCCGAAAGATTATCGGCTTCAAAGCTGCCCACTGAGGATGTGCCGGCAAAAGAGCATATGGTTTTGAGCGCGGCTGTGGCCCGGCCTGTGGTGCTGTCGAACAGCGGCGCATTATACCACCCTGACAGCGACGTGCTATAGGCATTATATTCCATCTCCCACCAGAACAGACCGTCCACATGGTCATATTTTTCAAGCGTTTCCACCAAGTCATGGGCAAACTTATCCTGTCCGGCTTCACTATAGGGCCATGTTGCGGTGTTGTCGTGGTCGGTGCCGGGCACTTCCCATTTATAAGAGTATCCGGTCTCCACTATCATTATGTCCTTTTCCGGATATTGGGTCTGCAATGTGGAGAGGGCTTTGTCAAGCACGCTAATATCACCGTGGAAATAAGGATAGTAGCTCAGGCCTATAATATCGTAATCCACATTGAGGCTCTTCATCTGATTGTAAAAATTCTTCAGCACATCCACCTGCGCCACACGCTCGGTATGCAGCACAATTTTGGCATCGGGACACACCTCGCGGCATGCTTTTATAGCCTGATTGAGAAGATTACCGAACCTCGCCCAATTGGCACTGCTGCCCATGAAAGCTTTCTTTAGCGAAGACGACGAGGCATCCTCAGCACCCCACAGCATACCGTAGCTTATCTCGTTGCCGGGTTGGATAAAGGCGGGCACTATGCCTTCGGCTTTCAGCGACTCCAGGCACTCCTTAGTATAATCGTAAATCTTTTGATATAGCTGCTGGTCGGTGAGATTTTTCCATGAATCAGGCGTCCACTGCTTGGCCGGATCAGCCCATGTGTCGGAGTAATGGAAATCAAGCATAAGACTTAAGCCATTGTCCACGATTTGTTTGCAGAGAGGGGTGATGTATTCGAGGTCCTGACACGCATTTGGATCATAGGCATTAGGATAGTTAGCCTTATGGTCGGCCGGATTGACGAATAGACGAACACGCATAGCGTTCATGCCCTCTTCACGAAGCCATGGCAGAAGGTCATTGATTTTCGTACCATCCTGAGTCTTATACACGGCACCGGCCTTTTCAAATTCGGGTAATAATGAGATGTCACCGCCCACAAAATGCCGGGCTTCGGCATCAAATGAAATAAAGGACGCCACGATTATCGCCGCGACAGCTTTTAAAGAGGAACGTAAATTCATAATCCAAAAAATTAGTTACACCTTTGATTAACACTATGGGGAAAATAGAATATCCGATATGGATACAATCAGTTAGCAAAATTAGCAATTATTTTTCAAATACACAAATCGGAGAAAATTTCGCTTTAATAGATTGGAGTGGAATATTTTTTTTGTATCTTCGCGAATAACAACCAAACTTACGTTTCAAAAAATATTACATTTCAAAAATATCATAAAAAATCAAAACCATGAAAAGACTGAAGGTAACGCTGCTTACAGCGTTTATGGCACTGGCTATGATAGCAAATCCAGTCAAGAAGAAGATTATAGACGAAGGCGGCAGCGGGCCTTACAAGGCTGAGGCTATCACCGAAAGCACTCTTCCGGGATTTGTGGTATACAAGCCTGCCGATATGCTCAACGCCGTGACAACAGGCGGTCCGCTGCCACTTGTGGTATTCGCCAACGGCGGATGCAACGACACCTCCCTGCCCCACGAGAAGATGCTCAACGACCTGGCTTCGTACGGATATATGGTGATAGCCCTCGGCGAGATGCAGGACAGCATCAACGACCGAAAACTCGGCAAATCACCCAACTCCGACATGATAAAGGCCATTGACTGGGCAGAGAAAGCCAACGCCGACAGCAAAAGCGGATACCTTGGAGCCATAGATATGGAATATGTGGCACTGGCCGGACAGAGTTGCGGCGGGGCGCAGGTGCTGGCCAACGCCGGTGATCCGAGAGTCAAGACATACATAATGCTCAATTCCGGCATGGGCGATATCACCATGGCTGAAGCAAGCAGCGAGTCGCTGAAAAATCTGCACGGGCCGATACTTTACATAATAGGCGGCGAGAGCGACATAGCGTACAATAACGCCGAACTTGACTACGAGAGAATCAGCCACGTACCCGTGGCTTTCGCCAATCAGCTAAAGGCGGGACACGGCGGCACTTTCGGCGAGCAATTCGGAGGGTCGTTCTCCAGAATGGCGCGTACATGGCTTAGCTGGCAGTTTAAGGATCAGCGCAACAACCTCGACGTGTTTTTGCGCAACAGGATGCACTCGTTTGCCGACTATACGATGAAAGCGAAGAACTTCCCTGAAGTCAACCAGCCCTTCGAGGTAAAGGAAATGCCGCTGACCATGAGCGACGGCAAGCGCCTGTGGGGCAAAGCCTATATACCCAACGGCGGCGAAGAACGCAAGGCACTCGTAATCATGGCCCACGGCTATAACGGCAACTTCCTGGAGCCTCAGGCATATGCCGAAACACTGGCCATGAACGGCATCGCCAGCTATGTGTTCGATTTCTGCGGCGGCAGCAATTACAGCCAAAGCGAAGGCACGACTACCGACATGACCGTATTCACCGAAAAAAGCAATGTGGAGGATATAGCCAAGGCGGCCAAGACATGGGAGTTTGTTGACTCTACGCGCATGGCCCTGCTCGGATGCAGCCAAGGTGGCCTGGTAGCGGCTCTTACAGCCGGAGCTAACCCCGACTTATTCAAATCTATAATATTGGTGTATCCGGCTCTGCTGATACCTGACACCGCGCCGGCAATGCTCCAAAAATTTGACGCCGACGGCGGCAAGCCACAGGAAGTGATGGGTATGAAGCTCGGCCGCCGGTATTATGAGGTTATCAACGGCATCGACGCGGCGGATTCGCTCAAAGCCTACAAAGGAGACATATTCATAGTGTACGGCGACAACGACATGGTGATACGCGGCGGACACATCGACAAAGTGGCGGCGCAAAGCGACAAGGTGCTTACGCAGGTGATACCCGGAGGCACCCACGGCTTCGGTGATTACCGGCACCACGAGCAGGCAAGCCAAGGTATACTTCAGTTTGCCATGCATACCCTATCCAAAAGGCACGAACGCCGCGCTCCGGAATTCAATGCCACATATCCTGATGTGCACGACCCGGTGATGGCCTACGAAGACGGCAGATACTACATATTCACTACCGGATTCGGCATAGGCATGATGTCATCAGCCGACATGAAGACATGGAGGCCTGAAAAAGCCCCACTCGACCCTATCCCCTCGTGGGCAAGCACACCGGTGCCTGCGTATAAAGGCCACACATGGGCCCCGGATATAATCAAATACGGCGACAAGTGGTATCTATATTACAGCTGCTCCACATTCGGTAAAAACATATCAGTGATAGGCGTGGCAACAAACAAGACTCTCAACCCTGACTCACCCGATTATAAATGGGAAGACCTCGGACTCGTGATACAATCAGAGCCGGGAGTAACGGACTGGAACGCTATCGACCCTAACATAATAATAGATGACAAAGGCAACCCGTGGATGACTTTCGGATCATTCTGGGACGGCATACAGCTGGTGCAGCTTGAAAAGGATATGAAGACACCTATAGGCAAACCCAAAACCGTGGCTCGCCGCCGCTCGCCATGCTCTGTGGCTCACGGTCAGCCCACGGCCAACACCAATGCCATCGAAGCTCCATTCATAGTGAAGAACGACGGATACTACTACCTTTTCGTAAGCTATGACTTCTGCTGCAAGGGTCTGAGCAGCAACTACAAGACAGCCGTAGGCAGAAGCAAGACTGTGGACGGCCCATATGTCGACAAGCAGGGCCGCGCAATGACCGACACCGGCGGAGAGATACTAATAGGCGAGACCGACAACTACAGCGGCATAGGGCACTGCAGTGTGTACAATATCGATGGGAAGTGGCATTTCGCGGCTCACGGCTACGACAAAAAACTCAATGGCGCAAGCAAACTGATACTCAAAGAAGTGAATTGGATTGACGGTTGGCCCATATTATCCGAGGAGTGATTTTGAAGATTTGCGAAAATACAATTGTGAAAAAATTGCATAAAAAAATTGCATAAAAAGTGGCCGGAATTATGAAATTCCGGCTTTTTTAACTAATTTTGCGGATTGATAGCCAACCATGGCTAAAAAACTTGTCTACACGCAACAAATTATAAAAACCACATATTATGAAAGGTATAGTACTTGCCGGCGGATCCGGCACTCGCCTGTATCCAATCACTAAAGGAGTGTCGAAACAGATGCTGCCAATCTTCGACAAGCCCATGGTGTATTACCCGATATCCACGCTTATGCTGGCCGGGATACGTGACATCCTTATCATCTCTACACCTACCGACCTGCCCGGATTCAAACGTCTGCTTGGCGACGGGTCGGACTATGGCGTGAGTTTCACATATGCCGAGCAGCCGAGTCCTGACGGATTGGCGCAGGCTTTCATCATAGGCAAGGAATTTATCGGCAATGACTCCGCGTGCCTTGTGCTGGGCGACAATATATTCCACGGAGCCGGATTCTCAGGAGTGCTGAAGCAGGCCGTGGCCACCGCAGAGGATGAGGGTAAAGCCACAGTATTCGGATACTGGGTGAATGACCCCGAACGCTACGGCGTGGCAGAATTTGACAAAGAAGGCAACTGCCTTTCGATAGAGGAAAAACCGGAGCACCCGAAATCAAACTACGCCGTGGTAGGACTATATTTCTATCCGAATAAGGTGGTGGATGTGGCCGCACATATCAAGCCTTCGGCACGCGGAGAGCTTGAAATCACCACTGTGAACCAGGAATTTCTCAAAGACGGCGAACTAAAGGTGCAGACCCTGCCCCGCGGATTCGCATGGCTCGACACAGGCACACACGACTCTCTCTCCGAGGCCTCGATATATGTGGAGGTGCTTGAAAAGCGCCAGGGCCTGAAGATAGCATGTCTGGAGGGCATAGCATTCCGTCAAGGTTGGATCTCACGCGAGAAAATGATAGAGCTGGCCAAGCCCATGCTCAAAAACCAATACGGACAATACCTGATGAAAGTAATCGAAGAGATGGACCGCACTCAAAACGCTAATCTCGATTAATCATGGAAGTGACAAAGACAGACATTGAAGGAGTGGTGATAATAGAGCCGCGTGTGTTTAAGGATGCCCGCGGTTACTTCTTCGAGAGCTACTCTAAGCGCGAATTCGACGAGAAAGTGGCCCGGGTGGATTTCGTGCAGGACAATGAATCATGCTCAACCAGGGGAGTAATGAGAGGTCTGCACTTCCAGCGCCCTCCATTCACACAGTCAAAACTGGTGAGATGCGTTAAGGGCGCCGTGCTGGATGTGGCCGTGGACATCCGCAAAGGGTCGCCCACTTACGGCCGACATGTGGCTGTGGAGCTCACTGAAGACAACCACCGACAATTCTTCATACCCAAAGGATTCGCGCATGGCTTCGCCGTGCTTAGCGATGTGGCTGTGTTTCAGTACAAATGCGACGAGTTTTATCATCCCGAAGCCGATGGCGGCATATCAATACTCGACGAATCACTCGGCATCGACTGGCGCATTGACCCCTCGGAAGCCATATTATCTGAAAAGGACACAAAGCACCCCTTGCTTAAAGACTTCGTGACTCCTTTTGAGTAAAGTTAATATACTTGAGTAAAATGAATATACTTGTAACGGGAGCCAACGGCCAACTCGGCAACGAAATGCGCATAGTGGCCAAAGACTCAAAAGACAACTATATCTTCACCGACGTGGCCGAACTCGACATCACCAATGCGGAAGCCGTGAATAAGATGGTGAAGGATAATAACGTAAAGGCCATAGTGAACTGCGCGGCATACACCAACGTGGACAGAGCAGAAAGCGATCAGGCATTTGCTGAACTGCTCAACGCCACAGCCGTAAGAAACCTGGCAGAAGCCGTTAAAGCCAACGACGGTGTACTGATACACGTATCCACCGACTATGTGTTCGGCGGCTCTAAAGGCAACACCCCGCGCACCGAAGACGAGCCTGCCAATCCCACCGGGGTGTATGGCCTCACCAAGCTACATGGCGAGCAGCAGATAGCCGAATCCGGTGTAAAGGCCGTGATACTGCGCACGGCATGGCTATATTCGGAATTCGGCAAGAATTTCGTGAAGACAATGCTTAACCTCACCTCCACAAAACCCGAACTTAAGGTGGTGTTCGATCAGTGCGGCACACCCACATACGCCCTCGACCTTGCCAATGCCATATTCGACATACTCGAAAACCGCAAATACGATGGCCATGAGGGCATTTACCACTTCTCTAACGAAGGCGTGTGCTCATGGTACGACTTTACCAAGATGATAGCCGAATACGCCGGCAACACGAGCTGCAATGTACAGCCATGCCACAGCGATGAATTCCCGTCGCCGGTGGTAAGGCCTTCGTACTCCGTACTCGACAAGACCAAATACAAAACCACTTTCAACAGAACAATCCCCTACTGGACTGATTCACTTAAAATCTGTCTAAAAAATCTCAAAGAAAATGAAGCGTAATATTCTGATAACAGGCGGCGCCGGTTTCATAGGCTCGCACGTGGTACGACTTTTCGTAAATAAATATCCCGATTACCACATTGTCAACCTTGACAAGCTGACTTATGCGGGAAATCTCGAAAATCTCCGCGATATCGAAGACAAGCCCAACTATACATTCGTGAAAGCTGATATCGCCGACCTCGACGACATGCGCCGTATAATAAACGAATATGAAATTGACGGAATCATACATTTGGCAGCCGAGAGCCATGTGGACCGCTCTATAAAAGACCCTTTCACTTTTGCACGCACCAACGTGATGGGTACTCTCGCTCTGCTGCAAGCAGCAAAAGAATACTGGGAGTCGCTGCCCGAAAAATACGAGGGTAAACGTTTCTACCACATCTCAACCGACGAAGTATACGGAGCTCTGGAACTTACAAATCCTGAAGGGATAGAATCACCCTTTACCACCACCGCTTCTTCAGAGCATCATCATGCCTACGGCACAGAGTTCTTCCTGGAAACCACAAAATACAACCCCCATTCGCCCTATTCGGCATCAAAAGCCTCTTCCGACCACTTCGTGCGCGCATACCATGACACCTACGGTATGCCCACTATAGTGACCAACTGCTCTAACAACTACGGGCCCTATCAATTCCCGGAAAAACTGATACCGCTATTCATCAACAATATACGCCACCGCAAGCCGCTACCCGTATACGGCAAAGGCGAAAACGTGCGCGACTGGCTATATGTAGTGGACCACGCACGCGCCATCGATACCATATTCCACGACGGCAAGATAGCCGAAACATATAATATCGGCGGTTTTAACGAATGGAAAAACATCGATATCATCAAAGTGATAATCAAGACAGTAGACAAGCTTCTCGGCAATCCTGCGGGATACAGCGACGAGCTTATCACATACGTCACCGACCGATTAGGACACGACAAGCGCTATGCCATCGACTCTCGCAAGCTGCAAAAGGAACTTGGGTGGGAGCCCTCGCTACAGTTTGAGGAGGGCATCGAAAAGACCGTGCGCTGGTATCTTGACAATCAGGAGTGGATGGATCGTATCACCTCGGGCGAATACGAGAAATACTACGAAGATATGTATGGGGCTAAGGAGAAAAACCTTAAGTGAACATAGTAGTAAATAGCATAAAAAAGCGTAGACGGAATACAGCCAATGAAAACAGCTCTTATCACAGGCATAACAGGCCAAGACGGAAGTTACCTTTCGGAATTACTGCTGGAAAAGGGATATGACGTGCACGGCATTATCCGGCGATCGTCAGTAGATTTCCGCGAGCGTATAGCGCATCTTGAAGGACACCCTAATTTCCACCTCCATTATGCCGACCTTGGCGACTCCATGTCGATTATGCAGGTGGTAGGAAAAGTGAGACCCGATGAAATCTATAATCTTGCGGCACAAAGTCATGTACAGGTGAGTTTTGACTCGCCTGAATATACAGCTAATGTGGATGCCACGGGGGTACTCCGTATATTAGAAGCTGTGCGTCTTTGCGGCCTTAAGGACAGCTGCCGTATCTACCAGGCCTCTACCTCTGAACTTTATGGCAAGGTGGAGGAGGTGCCTCAGAACGAGAAAACCCCCTTCCACCCATATTCGCCCTACGCTGTGGCCAAGCTTTACGGATTCTGGATTGTGAAAGAATACCGCGAGGCATACGGCATGTATTGCTGCTCCGGCATACTCTTCAACCACGAAAGCGAACGCCGCGGCGAGACATTCGTGACCCGTAAAATCACACTCGCCGCTGCCCGCATATCACAAGGCAAGCAAGAGAAGCTTTACCTTGGCAATCTCTCTTCGCGCCGCGACTGGGGATACGCCAAGGACTATGTGGAGTGCATGTGGCTGATACTGCAGCAACCGGAGCCACAGGATTATGTGATAGCAACAGGCGAGCAGCACTCGGTGCGCGAGTTCTGCCTGTTGGCTTTTAAGCGCGTGGGCATAGAGCTTGAATTTGTGGGTGAGGGCGCCGATGAGAAAGGCATCGATAAAGCCACCGGCAAGGTGTTGGTAGAGGTGTCGCCGGATTTCTACAGACCCACCGATGTGGTGAACTTATGGGGCGACCCCACAAAAGCCAAAAACGAACTGGGCTGGGACCCCGCGAAAAAAACCTCATTTGAGCAGCTGGTCAACCTTATGGTAGATGCCGACATGGCCAAGGTGGCTGTGGAGCGCGCGGGCGAACAAGTGAAACTCAATCTGGAGGAATATCTCGAAAAAGGCATCGTGAAGTAGCCGAAGCATCTTGATGTAATGGAAAAAGATTCTAAAATATATGTGGCAGGGCATCGCGGCATGGTGGGCTCGGCTATAGTGCGCGAACTTCTACGCCAAGGATACACCAATATAATCACACGCACGCACAAGGAGCTTGACCTAATCAATCAGCAAGCCGTAAATGACTTCTTCAAGACAGAAAAGCCTGAATATGTATTTCTTGCGGCAGCCAAAGTGGGTGGCATTATCGCCAACCAATCGGCTTTGGCCGACTTCATGTACGACAACATGATGCTTGAGATGAACGTAATCAACGCTGCATGGAGAAACGGATGCAAAAAGCTGGAATTCCTCGGATCTTCGTGCATATACCCGCGTATGGCGCCTCAACCTATGCCGGAGTCTTGCCTGCTTACCTCTTCTCTCGAACAAACCAACGAGGCATATGCCCTTGCTAAAATCTCCGGTCTTAAATATTGCGAGTATCTCAACCGTCAATACGGCACTGACTATATCTCCGTGATGCCCACCAACCTGTACGGACCCAACGACAATTATCACCCCGAGCACTCTCATGTGCTTCCGGCTCTTATACGCCGATTTCATGAGGCTAAAGAGCAGGATCTGACAGAGGTGACATGCTGGGGCGACGGCAGTCCGCTCCGTGAATTTCTTTATGTGGATGACCTCGCTAACCTGTGCGTGTTTCTGATGTGCAACTATAGCGGCAACGAGACTGTGAATGCCGGCACAGGCAAGGAGCTTACTATAAAACAACTTACAGAGCTTGTGGCCTCAATCGTAGGTTATAAAGGCAAAATCCTGTGGGATACCTCACGCCCAAACGGCACACCGCGCAAACTTCTTGACGTGTCAAAAGCCAAAAATCTTGGATGGACATACAAGACGGAGCTTGCCGAGGGCATACGCATGGCCTACGAGGATTTTCTACATAATCCCATGCGTGCCGAAAGATAAGGCTACAATGAGGGCGAATTTATTCGCTCTAAGCTAATTAGGCGTATTTATTCGCCTTAAAATTACCTTCTTGGTTTCGGGTGAATGAATTCGCCCCTCCATGCCGACTTGTGAAACTTCGCCCGTAAATGCACAAAACATTTGTGCTTTAACTATAGCAACCTTTTGAGCGAAATAATTGTTATAGTATAACAAATTATTATCAATCAAAATTAAGTATATATGAATTACGACGAAGCTATCAGATCAACTTCTACAGTGCTTGTAGAGTTTTTAGCGTCATGGTGCCCTCATTGCCACAGGATGATGCCAATAGTTGAGCAAATCAAAGAACTACTTGACGGACAGGTAGATGTGTACCAATTCGATATAGATGAAAACAAGGAAATCGCCGACAAAGAGCAAGTAGAATCAATACCTACATTCATCGTTTACAAGAACGGTAAAGAGATGTGGCGACAAAGCGGAGAGATGCCGGGAGAAGTGCTTCTGGCTAATATCCAAAAATATGTATAAATTTTAAATGGCTCTGCGGCAAACAGATGGAGATTCTCCCTCTCTACCACCGCAGAGCTTTTATTTTCTCCGCCTATGGTCTGTAAAACACACAGTCTGTAAAGCACACAGTCTGTAAAACACACAATTTCTATTATGGCATCTCTTTTTTCTGACTTTCTTACGGCTCTTGGCGTAAAACACACCGAGGACTATTCTGACAGACGCTTTGAGGAAATGCCCTTTCAGAGCATGTTCGGGTTAGCGAATCTGCTAAAGGAGTATGGTATCGGAGCCATGGGCGTGACTGTACCGTCTGATGCAAAATCTGACGCGATTGCCAAATTCCACACACCATTCTTAGCTGATACACCCAATGGATTCGTCATTGTACTGAAATTGGAGGGGAACGATGTCACCTATATGTCGCGTCAGGAAGTGTTCACTGCCCCGATAGCCGAGATTATAGGCAGCTGGAATGGCATCGCCCTTTTGGCAAAGTGCGACTCATCGTCAGCCGAACCCGACTACACTCGCCATCATATAAGCGAAATCGCCAAGAAAGTAAAATACAAGGTGTTAATAGCTCTTACCGCACTGCTTGGAGTATACGCAATGTGGCATACCGGTCTATACGGCGATTGGGCTGCATGGCTGCTTCTTATACTCGATTGCGCGGGTATAGCCTTATCATGGATGCTCGTGCAGAAATCTATGGGCATACACACACATGCCGCCGAGGCTGTGTGCTCTGTGCTGGAGCAAGGCGGATGCGATGAGATAGCAAAGTCAGAAGCATCATCGTTCATGGGTATATTCAAGTGGAGCGAAGTAGGACTCGCTTACTTCTCTGTGAGCATACTCACCATGCTTCTTTATCCCGCGCTACTGCCAGAACTTGCAGCCATCAACATATTGTGCCTGCCATACACGGTGTGGAGCATAAGCTACCAAAAATTCAAGGCCAAGGTATGGTGTACTCTCTGTGTATTTGTGCAGATTACCCTTTGGCTATTGTTTGCCACCTACCTCATTGGCGGATGGACGCGGATGATCCTACCTGTCACATCAGGCTTCATTATCGATTTTATGGCACTCGGATGCTGCTATATCGCAGTACTTTTAGGCATCAACCGCCTTGACGACGCATTACTGAAATATTTCAAGAATCAACCCGAAAATAATGGAAACTCCTGAACTGCCGCCCATACAGGGCATTAAACAAATGTCACCGCTCGAAATGAATACAGTGCATTTCGAAAAGCGTCATACCGTACTCACTCCTCAGGTGTTGGAATCTATGGCCAACAACCCGAAAGCTAAGATGAAACCGCAGTGAACAAATCCGTATAGAAAAACGTTAATTAAGCAAATCCGAATTACAAATTTTGACGATATACAAAAATGAAAAAGATAGGAATATTCTACGGATCCACCACCGGTAATACCGCTTATGTGGCATCAAAGGTGGCAGAAGCTTTAGGAGTAGAGAGTAAGGATGTGCATGATGTGGCCAATACCGCACCCTCAGCTCTTGGCGACTATGACGTGATACTGCTTGGCTGCTCCACTTGGGGCGAGGGCGAATTGCAGAGTGATTTCGCCGACTTTATCGACGGCATAGAGCAATTGTCGCTTACCGGTAAAAAAATAGCTATCTTCGGATGCGGCGACGAGACTATGGGACGCACTTTCGGAGCTGCCTTGGGAGAGATATACCGGCGTATGCAACACACCGGTGCAACATTCATAGCCCCCGGGGACGCCGACGGCTTTGACAATAACGCTGAGGCGGAAAAGGTGGACGGAAAGTATGTAGGCATGCTCATCGACGAAACGAATCATCCCGAACTCACCGATGCCAAGATTAAGGCTTGGGCCAAAGAAATTCTATAAAAAAATATACATCTTAAAATTAAAGACACAGCTTGCTATAATCTTCCCGATTGGAAAAATGCTGTAGAAATGGATAAGGGAAGACAGAAAGAAAAAGTGGGCGTTGCACCACGCAATACCCACTATCAAAGCAAGAACTGTGTTTTTATTTTAAGGTATTATCAGCGAAGACGCAGCTTCTGCCCTATTCTTAGGGTGGAAGAGCTCTTCAGATTGTTAAGGCGGCAAATTTGAGCGATAGACACACCATTGCGTGCGGATATTTTGCCAAGTGTGTCACCTTTTTTTACCGTATAATTTGAAGCTTTATTCGAGCTGCCTGATGAGGCGGCAGCTGAAGTATTGCTGTATTTCTTGTTGGGATGCTCCTTTAGATACTGCTGTGCGTAAGCGCTATTGGCTTCGGGTGAAAAATTACGAGCTTTTTGGTAAGTGCGCTTATCGAAGGTGTAAGTATCTGTGTGCGTGCATTGGTTGGCGAAGTCGAATATTGCCGAGGGGTTGATGGCATATCCCATATATCGCGTCTCGAAATGCAGGTGCGGCCCGGTGCTTCGCCCGGTGTTGCCTCCGAGGGCTATTGGTTCGCCGGCTTTTACATACTGGTCAGGCTCTACAAGAAATTTAGAGAGGTGGCCATATACAGTCTCAAGATTATTGCCGTGGCGTAGCACCACATAATACCCGTATCCTCGGCGTTCGTAATTTGTGATTCTTACCTTACCTGAGAACGCCGCTCTCACAGTATCACCGATATTCACCTTAAGGTCAACGCCTTTGTGCATTCTGCGGAAACGTTTACGGTATCCGTAAGGCGAGGTGATATATCCCGGTACGGGCATCGAATAGTGAGCCACGTCAATCTCGGCTGTTTGGGGCACATCCGACTCCTTGTAGCAGTTGACATGTCCGCTGTCCCAACCCTCGGAATATATATCCTCTTCGGGCTCTTCCTCTTCTGTAAAGTCGATATAGCTTGCCACATTGAGGTTGAACTGCGAGTTTACGTTCGCCTGATTGGCGAGGAGGTCGTGTTGCTGCTCCGCATGCTGGCCCGGCAGCTTATATATTTGCGCCTGGCCGCACAGAGCGGCTGATATTGCAAGAGTTAATGAAGTGATTGTGGTTTTAAAGGCGAAATGCATCGTTTTCGTTATATTTTTATTCTTTTAATCGAGTTCGTCCGGAGCATATATTGCAGGTGTGGTGATTGGAGCGTACTCGAAGATTTCGCCGGGAGCAAAAAATCTTGCGAGTTCTATTTTTGCGTTGTCCACCGTGTCGGATGCATGCACTATATTTTCCTGACCGCTCATGCCGAAATCGCCTCGGATGGTGCCCGGGGCAGCGTTACGGCTGTTAGTGGCTCCGGTCATGGCTCTAACCACTGCCACAGCATCCTTACCTGAAAGACACAACACAATCACCGGAGTGGCCATCATGGAGCGGAGTAGCGAAGGGAAGAAAGGACGGTCAACGAGATGAGCATAATGCTCACGGAGAATAGGCTCATCGAGCTGCATCATCTTGATGCCGTTAACTGTAAGGCCCTTTAGCTGGAATCTGTCGATTACCTTGCCGATGAGAGCGCGCTGTATGGTGGATGGTTTGAGTATTACAAGTGTCTTTTCCATAACTTCATAAGTTTTAGATGGTAAAATGCCAATACAATATATCATTGCTGACGTACAAAGTTAGCAAATTATGCGCAAAGAGGAAAATCAACAGCTTATAAATTTAGTTAATAAACCATAATATCTTTTATAACTAACTATCTTATAACGATTTGAATATTTTTCAAAAATTTGTGGGATATATGATAATTGCACAAATAGCCGCACATTATCCCGAAGTATGTGCAATAGCGCTCAAAAGATTTTAGGGTATAAATTTTCTTTAAGTGAGCGTATAATATTGCGCATATTGACAAAATAGCGTAACTTTGCCGCAACAAAACCATACCAATAGCGGTTAATAATGGTATTAGCTTCCATATCATGGGAAATTATACGCATTATTACCTTACGTTATCAACTATTTACACTTATGTCGTCATTTATCATAGAAGGCGGTGGCGAGCTTAGCGGCTCAATCACGCCCCAAGGAGCGAAAAACGAAGCTCTTGAGGTGCTATGCGCAGCATTGCTTACCTCCGAGCCGGTAACATACCACAATGTGCCCGAGATCAGAGATGTGCAGTCGCTGCTGTCGATGATTTCCGCTTTGGGCGTATTGGTGGTAAAGCTTGCCCCCAACACCTACAGGCTACATGCACAGAAATTCAATGAGGATTACCTGAGTTCACCGGAGTTCAGGGAGCGTATGGGCAGACTTCGCGGTTCGGTAATGCTCGTGGGCGCTCTGCTCGCGCGTTTGGGGCATGCCACCATAGCCAAACCCGGAGGTGACAAAATCGGGCGACGGCATCTCGACACCCACTTCCTGGGGTTCCGCAAGCTCGGGGCATCCATGGAATTCAACGATAAGGATAAATCCTGCACTCTATCAGCTCCGCGCGCAGGCCTTAAAGGCTGCTATATGCTTCTCGATGAGGCATCGGTAACGGGTACGGCCAACATAATACTTGCAGCTACGGCAGCCCACGGGCTCACCACAATATACAATGCGGCTTGCGAGCCGTATATACAGCAGTTGTGCCGACTGCTCACGCATATGGGAGCCAAAATCGACGGCATTGGGTCAAACCTCATAACCATACACGGATGCCGCCCACTGCACGGCACAGAGCATCGGTTGCTTCCCGACATGATTGAGACGGGCAGCTTCATAGCTATGGCGGCCATGACCGGTAGCCGAATCACCATCAAAAATGTGGGATATGAGCATCTTGGCATCATACCCGACACTTTCACACGTTTCGGCATACATCTTGAAAAGCGCGCCGACAATATAATAGTGCCTAAACAAGAACATTACGAGATCGACACCTTTCTCGACGGGTCGATACTGAAAATATCCGATTCGCCATGGCCCGGACTCACCCCCGACCTATTGAGCGTGATGCTCGTCACGGCCACTCAGGCTAAGGGATCGGTACTGATACATCAGAAGATGTTCGAGAGCCGACTTTTCTTCGTGGATAAGTTAATCGATATGGGAGCCCAGATAATACTATGCGACCCTCACCGCGCCGTGGTGGTGGGACATGACCATCGCAAATGCCTTAAAGCCGGCAAACTGACATCGCCCGACATACGTGCCGGAATAGCTCTGCTGATTGCGGCGCTTAGCGCCCAAGGCACATCGGTGATTTATAACGCCGAGGAAATCGACCGAGGATATGAGAATTTGGAAGCACGCCTGCGCGCTTTAGGAGCCAAGATAACACGCACCAACAAACAATGATAACCATACATAAAAACGCCTCGCTTAAGTCTTATAATACTTTCGGTATCGACTGCCGCTGTCGTGCGCTGATTGAATATACCGACGAGAAAGACCTTAAACTATTATATGATAAGGGCATATTCCAAGACAAATGGATGGCTTTGGGCTATGGAGCCAACACTCTTTTTGACTGTGGATTTTACGATGGGTATATACTGCACCATACGTTACGCCTCTACAAAGTGGAGAACCTCGCAGCCGATGATTTCCGCATTTACGCCAATGCCGGGTGGATATGGGATGACCTGATAGAGTATACGATGCATTGGGGAATATCAGGAGCAGAGAATCTGTCGGGTATACCGGCTTCGCTTGGAGGGGCTATAGTGCAGAATATAGGGGCGTATGGCATGGAGATAAGCGATTTGGTGGCAAGGGTATCTGTATTCGATACCATTACGGGCAATACGGCATGGATGAGCAATGCTGAATGTGGATTCGCATACCGCACTTCCGTTTTCAAGCACGACAACTGTACTCTTATAGTGACAGGAGCTTCCCTGAATCTATGTCCGGAGATTAGCAATTGGAAACCGTGCCTTAAGTATGCGCCTCTGCGTGAGTTCTTCAGGCCGGGCATGAACGCGAATAATATTCGCGAATGGGTACTCACAACGCGCAACAGCAAACTTCCCGACCCCAAGATTTTAGGCAACGCGGGCAGCTTCTTCGTTAATCCGGTGGTGTCTCCGGAAAAGGCCGAAGAACTTGCCTCCATTTATCCCGACATACCGCGATATAAAGCCGAAGGCGGCATAAAACTGGCCGCCGGGTGGCTAATAGACCACGCCGGGCTAAAAGGTTACCGCAATGGTCCGGTGGGCATTGACAGCCGCAACGCTTTAGTAATAGTCAACTATGGGAAAGCCACCGGCAGAGATGTGCTGTCGCTATCAAGCCTTGTGATAAGTGAGGTAAAGCGCATATTCGGTGTAGAACTTAAGCCTGAAGTAAGAGTAATCGGAGTATAGCTGTGTTTGAACAATAAAATGAGTAATAATGTTTTTATTAGAAAAAAACATTATTATGACCCCACAGCAAAACAACTCAAATATTCCGGCAAAAAAGGACGGAGTAAGCGCCAAATCAGCGCTGATAGGCAACTCATGTATATTATTAGCCTCAATATTCTGGGGCGTTAACGTGTCAATGACCAAAGCACTTATCCCCGACTGGATGACTGCCAACGGCATAGCCGCAGTGCGTCTTATAGGCGGCTGCCTACTATTCTGGATAGTATCGATGTTTGTCAAGACACAAAAAATAGCCCATTCTGACTGGATTAAGATAGTTGTGGGCGGCGTGATCGGGCTGTTCGGCTTTATATCGTTGTTCGTGACCTCACTACGTTACGGCAATCCTATCGACATATCAATAATAATGACTATACCACCGATGTTCGTGATACTCATCGGCGTGCTGTTCCAGCATCAGCGGCCTTCGGCTATCGAATATGCGGGCGTGGTTGTGTCATTTGTAGGGGCCGCAATAGTGATTCTTGCCAATAAAGGCGGCAAAGCGGGGTCCGACAACATCTTCGGAGATTTTTTAGCTATCCTTTCCACTATATGCTATGCCATTTACCTTGTAATCCTCGAGAAGCCCAGCAAGACCTACAAGCCGCTGAGCCTGCTAAGATGGGTATTCCTTTTCGCAGCCATCCCTGCCATAATCCTCGTGCCGGGTATGCAGAAAATGCCCATTGTACATGCCGCTACCGCCACTCCCTGGATTGAAATAGGTTTCATACTCTTATGCCCTACCTTTATAGCCTACTTCCTTGTGCAGCCGGCGATTAAGACCATAGGAAGCGAACTTGTGTCGCTTTACCAATATCTGCTACCGGTGTTTGCCACCATATCAGCCGTATTGATGGGACTCGACCACCTGAAATGGATACAAGTCGTGGCTATGGGTGTGATAATAGTAGGCATGGTACTCACCAATAAAGGCAAACAGAGGCGAGTGATAAAAAATTAAGCAGGAAAAATACCAATGGGCAAGGAGTGGAGACACAGGTCTCCACTCCTTGCTGCATATATTAGCAGATAAAAATTGAGGGGAATTAGAGCACTTTTGGAGTTTTATTGACAATTTTGCATAAATTTTCAATAAAACCGTTGAAATTTATAAATTTTTCGTACTTTTGCATTTTAAAAGGCAGTGAAAAATGAGACACCAATCAAAAACTTATATCACAGCTCCCCGGTGCGAGCCGTGGCGCACGTCAGAACACATACCAATCAGAACAATATTAACCATTACCTATTTCTAATCAAAAAATTTATGGACCTTGGATTAAAATTCAACCCACCCTCAGGTAGGCATCACTGTCTATACGCCTTTATGGCAAGGGTGGCTATGGCCGTGATACTGCTTATCGCGGGTTCATCCATGACGGCGGCGCAGCTTACGCGCGTCACCGGACAAGTGTTTGATCGAGAGAATGACGAGCCTCTCCCCGGCGTACTGGTGAAGGTGGACGGCACTCAGATAGCCGTGAACACAGACATCGACGGACACTTCACTATCGTCGGTGCTGATTTCACCGGTAAAACGATCTCTTTCACCTATACCGGATACAGCACCGTGACAGAAAAAGCCGCGGCTGAAATGAAGATTTTCATGTCGTCGCGTGCAGAACTCATGGACGAGGTAATCGTGGTGGCTTTCGGTAAGCAGAAACGAGAATCATTCACCGGATCTGCCAGCGTGGTGGGTTCTGCCGATTTGGCTCGCTCACAGGTATCCAACCCCGTGGAGGCACTCAACGGGCGCGTCACCGGCCTGCAGATGACCGACAACAACTCCGTGTCTGCCAGCTCTGAACCCGAAATCGTGGTACGCGGACTCGGCTCCATCAACGCCAATACCGCGCCTCTCATCGTGCTTGACGGCGTGCCATACACCGGATACATGGCCGACATCAACACCGCCGATGTGGAGAGCATCACCGTGCTTAAGGATGCGGCCTCGAACGCACTCTACGGCGCACGCGGCGCCAACGGCGTAATCCTAATTACCACTAAAAATGCGCAGCG
>N._stephensi_709_foregut__coassemble_56_pt1 | contig 43189 bp, 37 predicted proteins | sample N__stephensi_709_foregut__metabat2_low_PE_014 | metagenome-assembled genome bin N | reverse complement strand
CGAAACGCAGGTACGATGATATGCAGCTGTCATACGAATGGTCCTTCACCAAGGGTCAAGCCGAAGGTTGGGAGAAAGGTTGGGCAAGCGGCGAGGCTGAAGGATACTCCAAAGGCGAGGCTGAAGGATACTCCAAAGGCGAGGCTGAAGGCAGAGCCGAAGGTATGTCCGACATAATACGCCGACTTTATGAAAACGGCATGAGCATACATCTCATAGCGCAGGCACTTAACATGCCTCAGGATGATATCAAAAATTTGCTACAAAAAAACGTGAAATAGCGGAAGAAAATAATTTTTTATACATCATAGATTTACACATTCCACACTCCGGTTGCAGCAGGCGACATGGAGAGGGTGAATTTATTCGTTCAAAACAGGCGTGGTAATCACACTTGCAGATTAAAAATTACGCACTCTGTTTCGACCGAATAAATTCGTTTCTTCATGCTATTAGCTGATGTGGATGGATGATAGAAAGTGATAGTATCTGAAAACGAGGTATACGGAAATAATGACCGCTATGATAACTGACACTACGATTCCAATTTTCAGAAGTGCCTTATTTGATTTCTCCTTTTTACCTTGCTTTGGTTTTGCCTCGTTAGGAGTTTCGATATTTTCGGTATTATCATCCGGTGCGGGGGAAAGAGTGTTTTCTTCATCATCTACGGCAGCCATTATTGCAGTCGGTGTTTGTGTAGGGATGCCTTCCTCCGATTTGAGAACATCATCGATTACCTCTTCCACACGTATAATCAGTGCGGTATGGTTGTCTTTATTATCAGCGGTTGCTTCCTCGAGTATTCTCTTCTTCTCATCGATTGTCGCTATCTTATCAGAGAAGATATTACGGATGCTCTCGCCGCTCTCCATCTGCTCCTGCTCCAACATACCATCAGAACACATATAGAAATAGTCGCCGGCCTTGATATCTGATGTATGATATACATCGACCTTTGGCCTATACTCCATATTCGGCTGCATGGCACGCGTTATCACGTTTTTTTGCTTCGATAACCTTGCCTCCTCTTTGGTAAGCACATTGGCTTTGATGAGATCGTTGACCAACGAATGGTCTCTTGTCTCGTGAAGTATCTCAGTACTTTCGTTATCCTTGCCTGGACGTATATGGTACACGCGGCTGTCGCCCATATGAGCTATAGTGGCACCCTCATTGTGCAATTTCAGGAATGTCATGGTAGTGCCCATCTTTTTCTCGGCATGGTTATCCTTTAAATCAAGTGCGGCGAAGGCATCGTCAAGAGCTTTTTTTAGGTCATCGTCAGTGAAAACGCCCTCGGCATCATGTCCGTCGTTGAGAATGGAATTGCCCATAGCCGTGCACACGGTGTCGCTTGCCACCTCACCGGCATCATGACCGCCCATACCGTCACATAGCACGAATGTGCGGTCGCTGTCCTTAATGTCTTCGATTGGCGGGTATGTGGAATCCTCCTGATTCTTTCTGCCGCCGAGTTCCTTAATCGGGCAGACTTTCAGTATATATTTCATAAAAATTTTTAAGTATGATTAAATTTCCGTGCGTTCCTCATCGGGAATCTCAAATTTTAAAGTAGCATCAGGCAAACGTATCAAATCACCGTGCTTCAGTATCACACAATCCCCATAGAAAAGGGGCTCGTTGCCTATACGCGTTTCGTTCACTCTTTCTTTGAACAACGAAACATAATGCACCAGACCCTTACCCGGAACTTTCTTCACGTCGATCACGATGTGCTCACGGCTCATCATGCGCTTTTCAGCCGTGTCTATCTGAAAATCGGCCTCTGACTTTGAAGCCTTACGTCCTATGACATTACGTCCGGGCCTCAATTGATAGGAAATGCGTGTGTCCATTACAGTGACTTTGCCTATCGTGAAATTCATCTGCGGAAACTCGGTAGACTTTTCCTCTCTATAGGCATAATCAGTTTTAGGGTCATCGCCCGGATATTCGGTTTTGGGATCTGACGTATTCGTGCCGACATTCACACGCTTAAAACTCGTGAAAGGCGACTTCTGCTTGCACACAGGGCAAGTAAGACTTTTCGTTTCTATGCCCGGCTGATTGGCCACCGAAAGTAGTGTGGTACAAAAGGGACACTGTATTTTTAATATGTCACTCATACATTAATCTATTAATTACCATTGCATTACTATCATATTGTCACTGAAATTACCCCACATCACGGGATGCTGCTTATTATCGGAAATCTTGCATACGCCGCTATGCACGAAATCAAAGAGTTCTTTTGCCGTGATTTTCCTGTTGCGGTCGGCATCGGCGTTTCCCCGCAGTCCTTTGTCAAGATAGGTGGTAAAGAATCCGTTTTTCATATCGCGCCGTTCTATTGAGTTTTCGTTGTTGCGCGACGAAAGGAAGAGCATCACATTGGCTTTCTTGGCGGCCGTGATGGCCCCCTGTGCCGCATTTTCATCCACGCGCATGCCTCCCGAACGGCAAGCATCGACAAACATCATCTTATTCCTGCTTTTGCTCTTCGACATGGCCTGACGCACATCCTCGTAACTGATATTGCCGTCGTAGGCACAGAACCCGCCCGGATAGCCGTGTCCGCTGAAAAAGAACACAACGATATCATTTTCGTCGGCTTTATTGAACACCTTTTTTATAGCCCGTATGATCCTGTCCTTTGTGGCTTTGCCGTCGGTGAGAATTGCATAGTCCACGGCGGTGTTCTTGGAGTATAGATCCACCATGGTGCGGGCATCTTTGGTGGTAAGGGTCAGGTTATTGATTGCCTGCGGATAACCCGAATAGTCGGCGATTCCTACCGACACCAGATATGTACGGGCATTCACGCCCGCACATAGGGTCAGCAGAATCACCGACATCAGGTATTTCATAATATTAGCCTTCATATACGCCATCTGCAGAGTAGTCCGGACCATTATTTTCGGCATACAGATCACCGGTGGGATTATTGAATCCTCCGAGGTCGGCCACTGTGAGGTTTTGTGCCTCGATATCCACTAATTCGTCGGTATCGATTTGACCGTTGCCGTTAGCGTCGGAGGCCATATAGTCAAAGGTCATGTCGTTGTCCACATCGATAAGTATCACTTCCTGACCATCGATATTCATGCCAGCCACATTCACATTGCTCTCGGCATCATGCACCACGCCTAAAATCTCTATCTCCGGTTCTTGCACCGTCACCTGTACTTCGTCATCGGTGGCGGGGTCAACATTCAGGTTTTGTGTTACGTCTTGCCTTCCGGGATTATCCACCGATATTATCTCTATGTCATCCGACTCGTCCTCTATTTGGGCTGTATCTTCGGTATGCGGCAGCTGATTAACCTCAGACGAATGTTGCGCTACGTTGCTTGACGAATGGTCGATATGGTTCCAACTGAAATGGTCGCTGTATTCAGCCCTCTCCTGCGGAGTCATGGCAGCCCACTCTTCGGCAGTGTGGGTGGTGTAGATATTACCTCGCCACTCGAATACGCCACCCGACCCCACTTCGGCTCTTGCAGTGGCGAAAGCCTGACCAAATGACATATCATCGTTTACGGATGTGGCCACCGACACTTCATTGTCCACCCATTCGGGGTGTGATAACTGTTCTCTGCCGTTTTCGGGGTTGTCTTCTTCGGGTTTGTCGGGGTCTGTATCATCAGCGCTCTTCATACCCATGAGGGTAGGCACTACAGCACCGATAAGTATCCCTGTACCCGCGCTTGCCGCATATTGCTTCCATGCTTTGCCTTTTTTTGCGCGCGGCGGCGTGGCGGTGCTGTCGGGTAATGATGTGGCTTCATCATCAGAGACCGGGGCACCGGTAATGTTGAGAGTGGTGGACTCGTCGTCTTGGCATTGTGAGGGATTGTTATGTGAGGGGTTAGTATGCGATGGATTAGTATACTGTGTAGCTTCGTCATCGTTAGTTTTCATTGTCGTCTGATGTTTTTGTATTTATTAGTATTATCATTTTCGAATAAGTAGGCAGTCATATTTATTCATATTTTTGAGTTTATGCAAGTCACTGAAAATGTTTATAATAACATACTTCATAACTCATAACTAATACTTCTCACTTACTTATCGGTTTTGTGTATCAGGGTATTGTAGCGGTTGATTAGTTGGGGTGAGAGCACGTTAGGTGATAGCTCTTTTATCTCAAGGATTACGTCGGTGAGCTGTGAACGCAACTCCAGACATATCGAATCCTGCCTATCGTTAATCTCCTCCAATGTCTCGGCCGACACACCGGCTATCTGCTTGTTGCGTTTTGCATCCTGTGTCTTGATTTCCCGCTGCAAGGATTCTTTCTGGTTTTGTAGGGTGTTGAGTCTTAGCACCGTGGCTATGGAGTCATTGCTTCCGGTATTTTGGGCTATAGCACAAGGCGACATAGGAGCTATAAGCATAGGTGCCATGACCGCCGCGGATATAAGCAATATTGCAAACTTTTTCATACGTGTCATTGGGGTTATTCGATTACAACTTTTTCAGAGATTTCTTTGTCGGCATCTGCTGCATAGCCACTGTATATGGCACACTGCCAATACTATCGGAATACTCCCCCTCTGCGGTGGCAATGGCTGACTCATAGGCTTTTTTTGACTCGGCGGGTACGTATATAATCACGTCCTCACTATCTATCTGTAGCAGGAATTTGCCATCTTCATTGATATAAGCCGTTGTCGGTGGCAGGAGCGGACGCATCTTCACTGATTTGAGTTTTTTCATTCTTGATGACTCCCTGAACGACAGCGATTTCAACGAAGAGGGGAAATCGATACTCGTTATCTCGGTGCAGTCGATAAGCGCACCTGGAGTCACTGTTTCGGTAGCCTCGTTTATGACGATCTCGCCTGAACGCGCCCTCGGACACGCGTATAGTGTTTTGCCGTCTTTGCTATACAACATTCCATCAAGAGCCATAAACTTCCCATTATTGGGGTCAACCGTGATTTCAGTGAGTTTTTTGAGACGCTTCACGCCCTGCACCCTCTCGGTCTTTGCCGGTATGTGCACCTCTCTAAGGGCGCTGCTCCAGCGGAACATGGTGAAATCAATCGCTTTCCAGTCGCTGCCGAATGTCACGGTTTCGATAGACGGACAGCGGAAGAACACGCCCTGACCGAATGTCACCGGATTGCCGGGGAATACAATGCTTATTAGGGAATCGCAGCCTTCGAAAGCGAAATCGCCTATTGATTCCACACCTGATGGTATCACGATGCCTTTTAGACTTTTGGCTCCGGCAAAGGCCTTTGGCGAAATGGCTGTGATGTCGTACAGTATGCTGTCGTAGCGCACCTTCGAAGGTATTTCCACTTTGCCGGCAATCGGATTGGTGTTCTCGTCGGATATGCTGCCCGGGTAAGTAACGGTGGCGGTACGCTTGGCCTTGTTTGTGATGTCGAAGTACAAGCGCTGCCCCCCTACCGTGGTGGAGAAGTCGTGGGCGTAAGCCTGAGTTGATACCAACATCATTAAAGCGGTTATCGCTGTCAAGAGTTTCATCTTTCGGTGGTGTTGGGGTTAGGCCATATAGGTATCCACATCGGCGTCGTTGACGTAGTCGGGGAGGTCATTTTGGGCATATAGCGGATTGAATCCAGCGGCATCGGCAAAAGGCTGCATCGATATGCCCTCTCCTTGTATTATTTCCACTTCGTCATCTTCTATCACACCGTTGTGGTTTTCGTCGTAAAGTATGGCGTCGGCCTCTCCGTCGAGATTCACGTCGATCAGTCCTATTTCTTCGCCGTTGATGCTCACCACTGCCACATCTATTTGGTTTCCGTCATCATTGGTCATGCGGTCGTAACTGATTACCTCGATTTCGGATTCCGGCTCGGGCTGGGGCTGTGGTTCCGGCTCGGGTTGAGGTTGGGGATTAGGGGTTGGCTGGGGCTCGGGGTACGGCTCGGGTTGCGGTTCAGGCTCTGGTTCAGGCTCTGGCTTTGGTTGATATTGTGTTTCGGGTGCGGGTACTGGCTGAGGTTCCGGTTCGGGGTTTATGGGTTCGTATGCTTGTGCATCCTCCGGTGAAATTGCTGCTCCAAAAACCACACCGATCGTTGCGCCTGCTGCCGCGCTTGCGCCGGTAGCCACATTCTTTTTCACTTTTTCTTTTGTTTCGTTGTTCATACGGGGTTATGTTTTTAAGTTGTTATTGTTTTCTGATTACGATGCAAAGTTAGTCTGTGATAGAAGTAAATGCCAAATTTTCAACTTCATTCTGTATGAAATGGCAGGATTAGTACATGAAATGTCGCGGAGCCACGAAAGGAACACCCGTAAATCCCCCCATACGATAAGGGAATGCGCCATACGCAGAAAAAAACGCAACAATTCCAAAAAAATTTCAAGACTTACTCGATAACTTTGACATTATACCTACACCTATATTTGCGAGGGCTTTAAAGGTTCTTGCGAAATTGGTTGCTGAATTAAATCTCTAACTTCTTACTATAGTATACGCAAAAAAAGATTCGTGCATTTTATGATATAAATACTCGGAGCCCCTCCAAGGCTCCGTTCTTTTGCACAAATCTTTATTGTGTAGACTATAAAAATTTTCCTATAGCCCGATGAAAAAAAGAAAAATTATAGAAAATTGGCAGATGAGTGTTTGCGTAGTATACGGATTTTTCGTAATTTTGCCGATTGAAACAACGACAACGTATGCGCAGACTTATAGCACTGATTATAATAGCACTAAGCCTGGCTATCGAATCGGATGCAAAGGGCAAAGATATGATACTGCCACCGCCCCTGCATCCGGGCAGCAAGATAGCCATCGTGACACCGGCCTCCGCTGTGGCCGATGCCACAATTGATGCAGCTATAGATAAGCTATGCGCAAAAGGGTATGCGCCAGTAGTATACCCCCATGCGCGCGGCAAATCATACGGCACCTACGCTACCACCGACGCGCGGCGCGCAGCCGAGCTTATGGCAGCCTTCAACGATCCCGATATAGATGCCATATTATGTTCGCGCGGAGGCTACGGCACAGTGCGCCTACTGCCCATGCTCAATGCCGACGTGGTGAGGAACAACCCCAAATGGCTCATAGGATACAGCGACATCTCATGCCTGCACTCATTCATGCACCATGCCGGAGTGGCATCAATACACGGCCCGATGGCTGCCCATTTAGCAGAAGAGCCCGACTCCATAGCCGCCACCAGATACCTATACCAAGCGCTCACCGACCCAAAAGAAATAATCTACAACATTGACTCACACCCGTACAACAAACCCGGATGGGCCAAAGGACGCCTGATAGGTGGAAATCTTCTTACCATCAACGGGCTATCAGGCACACAGTACGACATACTCCCGCCCGATGACGATGCCGACTACATACTATTCATCGAAGACGTTGACGAAAAAATCCACGCCATAGAGCGTGTGCTGATGCGTCTGCACTATAGCGGAGCGTTGAGCAAGATGAAAGGCATTATCATCGGACAATTCACCGGATACAAACCCATAGAAGACTTCGCCGCAATGGAAGATATGATACACCACTGGCTACTCACATGGGGCTACTACAACGAGTTTGACCCCATGCCCATAGTTTACAACTTCCCCACAGGACACGTATCAGCCAATTACCCCATGATATGCGGCGCCGAAGCCGAGCTCGTGGTCACGCCATACCGCACATCATTAGGATACACCGGTAATTAACCTTACACAATTCCTAAAGAAACACTAAATATGATAATAATCGACAACGACAAGATACAATCACTAAGCCGCCATTTGGAAAAAGCTCAAAAGGTGGTAATCACTGCACACATGTCGCCCGACGGCGACGCCATTGGATCAACACTTGGCCTATGGCATGTGCTTAAACAAGCCGGCATAAGCGCCACAGTGGTAGTGCCTGACGACTACACTAAACAGCTTTCAATACTTCCAGGAGTAAAAGAGATAGTGATATTCTCACGCCATAAACAGATGGCCGTGAGTTTACTCGCTGAGGCCGACCTCATATTCTGCCTCGACTATAACGATAAGATGCGTATTGATCGCTTAGGCCAATATGTGGCTGATTCGCCCGCACACAAAATAATGATTGACCACCATCTGGAACCCTCCGACCTATGCCAACTTACGATTTCGTATCCGGAGATGTCGTCGACATGTATGCTTCTGTACATAGTACTATGCCAGGCCGGGATGAGCAATTACATCAACAGCGATGCCGCCACCTGCATCCTTGCCGGCATGATGACCGATACCGGCAACTTCAGCTACAACGCCAACGACCCGGACATATACCCCATAATCGGACAACTAATACAAGCCGGAGCCAACCATGACCTGCTTGTGAAACAGCTATTCGACACTTTCGGTGAATCGTACCTGAAAATACAAGGATACGCGGTGAGCAAAAAGATGCAGATATGGAAAGAATACGGAGCAGCCCTGATCACACTCACACGTGACGAACTGAACATGATGCACTACAGCAAAGGCGACACCGAAGGACTCGTGAACAAGCCGCTGGCCATACCGGGAGTGGTGTACAGTGTGTTTCTGCGCGAAGAAGAACGCTACATCAAGGTGTCGATGCGCAGCATAGGCGATTTCCCCTGCGACCAAATATGCTCGAAATATTTCGGCGGAGGCGGCCATGTCAATGCCGCAGGAGGCGAATTCTACGGTTCGCTGGCACAAGCCGTGGAAGTATTCAAATCCATACTACCCATCAACAAGAAAATGTATATAGACAAGAAATAAAAGCAATACGATGAGATATCCAAAATTTATCTTAGCTATGGCTGCCGCAGCCACATCAATGTGGATTACAAGCTGCGAAGACTCAAAATCATACGCCGAGCTACTATCCGACGAGAACAAGGCCACCAACCTCTTCCTGGTGAACCAACGCGTGGAGATGAATATCCCTGCCGATACAGTATTTCTCACAGGCATCAATGCGCCCTACTACCAGCTTGATGAAGAGGGCAACGTGTTCATGCAAGTAATAAATCCAGGCACACCGGGCAATATGGCAGAGGCCGACCAACTGATATACTTCCGCTTCATGCGCTACAGCCTTTACAATTACACATGGGACGGCACCGAGCCTAACACCTCAGGCTACTACGGCACATTCAGCAGCGGAGAAGGCAACGACAGCAATATGACAAGCGCTGACACCTCCTTCAGATTCGGCAACACCACCTCATCCAACACCACCCAATGGGGCGATGGAATACAGATGCCTCTACTTTACCTGCCTATCGACTGTGAAGTGAACTTAGTGATCAAATCGCAATACGGCTTATATTCTGAGCAGGCCAACGTGATACCGTTCCTCTACTCGATACGATACTTCAAGCCCCAGACCTAAGCTTATAGCCAGACTACTTATCAATTCACCTAAAGATAAAAAAATTAAAGGATTATGTCACTTATCAAGTCAATTTCTGGTATCCGCGGCACCATCGGAGGAAATGCCGGCGATGGTCTTAACCCCGTGGATATCGCAAAATTCACGGCAGCATACGCCACTTACATCAAACGCTCATCAGGCAAGACATCAGGAGTGATAGTAGTGGGCCGTGATGCCCGCCTATCCGGACAAATGGTAAACGATGTGGTAGTGGGCACACTATGCGGCATGGGTCTCGATGTGGTGAATATCGGACTTGCCACCACACCCACCACCGAGCTTGCCGTAACCGACGAAAATGCCCTCGGCGGCATCATCATCACAGCATCACATAACCCCAAGCATTGGAATGCGCTAAAACTGCTCAACTCCCGCGGAGAATTTCTTGATGCAGAGCAAGGCAAGGAAGTGCTACGACTCGCCGAGGCAGATGATTTCGATTTCGCCGAAGTGGACGATCTCGGACACGAATACACCAACAACACATATGCTGAACGCCACATACGCCACGTGTTATCCCTTGATCTTGTGGATGCGGATGCTATACGCAAAGCCGGATTCACCGTGGCCGTTGATGCAGTAAACTCGGTGGGCGGTATAGTGATACCCCGCCTACTCCGCGCTTTAGGCGTAAAGAACGTAATAGAACTAAACTGCGAGCCCACAGGCAAATTCGCTCATACTCCCGAGCCCATACCCGAAAACCTTACAGGCATATCCGACCTTATGAAAGGCGGTGTGGCAGATGTGGCTTTCGTGGTAGACCCCGACGTAGACCGTCTGGCAATAGTGCAGGAAGACGGCAAAATGTTTGGCGAGGAGTATACACTCGTGTCAGTAGCGGACTATGTATTGCAGCACACACCCGGCAATACGGTGTCGAACCTCAGCAGTTCGCGTGCACTCCGCGACGTGACCGAAGCCCATGGAGGCACATATGAGGCAGCCGCCGTAGGCGAAGTGAACGTGACAACACTCATGCGCAAAAACGGAGCTGTGATTGGCGGTGAGGGCAACGGAGGAGTAATTTATCCCGCGAGCCATTACGGACGCGACGCCCTCGTAGGCGTGGCTCTATTCCTCACCATGCTTGCAAAATCAGGGAAAAAAGTGAGCGAGATACGCACTTCACTGCCTGAATACTTCATTGCAAAAACCAAAGTGGAACTCACACCCGAAATCGATGTGGACGCTATACTTGAAGAAGTGAAGAAACACTACTCCAACGAGAAGCTCACCACCATTGACGGTGTGAAAATCGACTTTGCAGATTCGTGGGTACACCTGCGTAAATCCAACACTGAACCTATAATCCGCATCTATTCCGAGGCCCATTCAATGGCTCAGGCCGAAGCGTTGGGTGAAGAGATACGCAAGTTTATAGCTAAGGCTTCTAAATAAATCATCGGCGTGGCAGGGTACGCCTGCCACGCCGATAATCCACAAAAAAACACTACGACGCTTATGAAAAGATATAAAATATCGGTAATTATCCTTGCCGTATCCATTACAGCGATGGCTAATACCCCTATCGACAGTATCATAGAAAGCGTGCGAACGCAATATGTACCCGATAAGCGCGTATCAATATATGAAGTAGAGACCACCGTACAAGATGACGGTGTGGTAAAATGTACCGGCAAAATCTCCGATCCCAAAGCATACAAGGCACTTGACCGAGACCTCAGATTGCAAAGTGGTGCACCCATAGACAATAATATAACTCTCCTGCCCCAATCAGATTTTGGACTGGTGACTCTATCGGTAGCCAACATGCGCAGCGCTCCGAAATACAGCAGCGAACTCTCCACCCAGACACTTATGGGTATGCCGGTAAGGCTTCTTGAAAAAGACGGTGGCTGGTGGCGTGTGCAGAGCATCGACGGATACATAGGCTGGATGTGGGGAGCATCTATAGCCATAAAGACTCACGAAGAAATGAGCGCATGGCGAAAAGCCCCGAGATTAGTGGTGACATCGCTCTACGAGATACAGGCCTACGACAGACCTGATTCGCAGAATCCGCGCGATCGCGTGACCGACCTTGTACCAGGTGACATAGTAGAGGGCGCACTCACTGATAGCATTGACGGCAAAGTCAACATCACTCTGCCCGACGGACGAAAAGCATGGGCTTCCGCATCTGATTTCACGCCCATCACACAGTGGGCGGCACAAGAATTCGACCCCGACCGCATACTCGACACCGCATACTCCATGGAGGGCGCACCATATCTGTGGGGAGGCACATCGCCTAAATCCACCGACTGCTCCGGACTGGTGAAAGTGGCATATCTCGCCAATGGATACATATTAAGTCGCGATGCTTCGCAACAAGCCCTGACAGGAGGCAAACTAAACGCCGACGAGTGGAGAGACTATAGCACAGGCGACCTTATATTTTTCGGGGAAGAGCCGGGAGGGAGAGTAACACACGTGGGCATTTATGACGCGGATGGGCAATACGTGCATTGTGCAGGTAGCGTACACCGCAGCAGCCTTGACCCTGAAAGCGGAATCTACAGCAACCGCATTTTCTTCGGGGGCTCGCGCATAAACGGATACGAGGATACCCCCGGCATAACACTTGCCCGCAACCACCCCTGGATATTCGAATAACACAAAACACGTAACACAAATCCGGCGGATACACGCTAACGCCACTATTGTATACACACATAACATTTGACACTTTCATATGAACGATGTAATACGCTTGCTGCCCGACTCAGTGGCCAATCAGATAGCCGCCGGTGAAGTGATACAACGCCCGGCATCGGTTATAAAAGAATTGGTGGAAAATTCTATAGATGCCGAGGCCACACATGTGCAGATAATAGTAAAAGATGCCGGAAGGACGCTAATACAGGTAGTGGATGACGGTGTGGGCATGTCCACCACAGATGCGCGTATGGCCCTCGAGCGACATGCCACATCAAAAATACGTAAAGCCACCGACCTCTTCACGCTCCACACCATGGGATTCAGAGGTGAAGCCCTGCCATCGATAGCCGCTGTATCCGAGCTTGAGATACGCACGATGCGACAAGGCGACACCACGGGCACGCGGCTGGTGGTGAACGCGTCAAATGTAGAGAGCCAAACACCCGAAGCAGGTGTAAAGGGGACAAATATCAAGGTTAAAAATCTCTTTTTCAATCTTCCCGCCCGACGAAAATTCCTAAAAAAAGACGCGGTGGAATTCGGCCATATCGGACACGAATTCGAGCGGCTTGCATTGGTCAACACAAGAGTGGCTTTCACCCTTATGCACAATGATGTGGTGATACACCAGCTCACTCCCGGCAACCTTAAACAAAGGATAAGCCAACTATTCGGACGCAACCTTGAGCATCAGCTGCTGCCAATCGAGACAGAGACATCACTGGTACGCATCAACGGATTTATATGCCTCCCGGCAAACGCCCGCAAGCGCAATGCGCTGCAATTCTTCTTTGTCAACGGGCGATATATGCGCCACCCATATTTTCATAAGGCCGTACTTAAATGCTATGAGGATCTGATACCCAAGGACTCACAACCCAACTACTTCATCAACCTTGAAGTAGAACCCGAAACGATAGATGTGAACATACATCCACAGAAATACGAGATAAAATTCGAGAACGAACAACCCATATGGCAGATTCTTACTGCTGCCATAAAGGAGGCCTTGGGACGATTTAACGTAAGCGGAGCTCTCGACTTCGACGCTGTGGACGTGCCGGAAATACCGGCTTTCAACCCCGACGGATTCAACGACATGCCACAAGAGGATGCCGACCCTACATACAACCCCTTTGACGAAGATAACAGCACTGCACCGCTAAATGCCGCCGCAAAACCGCAAGGAAGACCCTCACGACTGTCATCAACCCCCATCGACTGGGAAAAACTCTACAACGAATTTTCGACAAAAGCGGCCGACGGGGTTGAACATGTGAGGAGCAGCCGACTGAACTCAACCACTCCGCCGGCAGGCATAGACACAGCAACCATAAGCCAAGAGACAGCATCTCCGGAACCGACAGCACTGCTATCCCCGGAAATACCGTCGGAGCTTCCACTCTTTCAACTCAAAGGAAGATACATAATCACACCCTCCAAAGCGGGTCTTATGGTAATCGACCAGCATCGCGCGCACACGCTTATCCTCTATCAAAAATACATGGAGATGCTCGAAAAAGGGGATGTGTCATCACAACGGCTGATATTCCCTGACACAGTGACTCTCGATGCAGCCCAGACCGTAGTAATCTCAAGTATCGATGAACTCCTCACATCAATGGGATTTGACATCAGCAACCTCGGCGACAACACTTGGGCCATCAATGCAGTGCCTGCAATGTCGGCCAACTCCAACGCGTCAGAGACTCTGATTAATATCATATCTGCCATAGCCGAAGAAGATGAGGATATACACCGATCACAGTGGCAAAAAATCGCCCTCTCGATGGCCAACTCTTCTGCAATAAAATACGGAGCCACGCTATCAATGACTGAAATGGATACGCTTGTGGCCGATCTGCTCCGCCTCCCCACCCCATCCTATACTCCCGACGGCAAGAAAACACTTACCACAATCGACTTGGCTGATATCAACAAACTCTTTTAGAAGTAATGCGTTAATCCATCAAGGAGATTCAGAAATTCAAAGGCCTTTTTTTACAACCACGATTTACAACTAACCGAAAAAGAAAATATGTCATATTTAAGCAATCTGGCAAGAAATTTGCCTCCGGTAACAAAAAACCTTATAATCGTAAATCTGCTAATTTACGTGATAATGGCGATAGCACCAAATAGAGGTGCACTTCTTGAGCACTATTGCGCCTTACACTACTTCTCATCGCCTAACTTCAATCCCGCGCAAATTTTCACCTACATGTTTCTTCATGGCGGGTTCACGCACGTATTGTTTAATATGTTCTCGCTATTCATGTTCGGCCCGCAAATCGAATGGTCGTTAGGCAGTAGGCGGTTCTTATTCTACTTCGTATCGTGCGGCTTAGGTGCAGCCCTGATCCAGGAAGGCGTGTATTGCCTGCTACTACAGAAATATGTGGGTATGTTCACACCCGAACAATTCAAGGAAATTATCGATCAAGGTGCGCGGTTGCCTTACGGATACAACTTCAGCGACCCTACTCTTGCCAACATCAACAACCTTGTCAACACCCCTATGGTAGGAGCATCCGGAGCCATCTACGGTGTGCTACTCGCATTCGGTATGCTGTTCCCCAATCAGATAATCTACCTTATGATTCCACCGATGCCCGTAAAAGCCAAGTGGATGATAACGGGATTCGTAGTGATAGAGATTTTCTTGGGTATACGCAGCACAAGCATCACAAGTACAGACAATGTGGCACACTTCTGCCATTTAGGCGGTATGCTTGTAGGGTATCTCATAATTTATTATTGGAAAAAGCATAACTCATACAATGGACGATATTAAGAACTACTGGAAGCAATGGTTGTGGCGCGACGCTCTCACCAAGCTTATCACTATCAATTTCTTGGTGTGGCTCGTGTGTGCCGTTATATCTACATTCGGTGATAATATTACTGAGTATCTGATGCTACCGGGCGCACCCAACGTAATCCTTACCAGACCCTGGACACTGATCACCTACATGTTTGCCCATTACGATTTTCTGCATATGTTTGTCAATATGCTGTGGCTTCTTCTGTTCGGGCAGATTTTCCTGCATATGCAGGGTGGGCGTCACCTGGTCACTCTATACATATACGGAGGTCTTGCCGGGGCGGTAGCATTCATATTTTATCATATATCTTATGGACTTGTGGGTGCATCTTCAGCAGTTTTCGCCATTATCGGTGCAGTGGCTGTGCTTTATCACCAACTTCGAGTGAACCTTTTACTCTTCGGCGAGGTTAAGATATTATGGGTAGCAGTGGCTGCTGTTGTCCTGTTTGTGATTATGGGGAATCCGGATCAGATGGTGACTCACTGTGCCGGTCTTGCCATAGGTATAGTGTATGCTCTGCTCAAACGCAAAGGCATTGACATCACTAATATATTTGCCCGTACTCACCACAAGAATTTCCCGCCTAATGTGAGACGACCCTTTTCCACCACAAGTGGCTACCGCACATATGCCACCGACGAGCAAGAACTTGACAATCTACTTGACAAGGTTAATCGCTCAGGCTACTCATCATTGTCGCCGTCAGAGCGCCAGCGCCTCTTCGAGCTATCAAATAATATGAAAGGGAGGTAGGATATAGGTGTTAGGTATTAGGTATTAGGTATTAGGTGTTAGGTGTTTTATTAAATTTGATAAAAGATATTATATTGTGACGAGACATAACAAAAAATATTCAGCCACCCGACCTGCGGGACTTATCTCCCGCATAATAGGCGTGATAGCGTTTGTTGTAACCCTAATAATTTCCATAGGCTTCACCTCCAGCGCATGGTCGGGTATGGTATCGCCTCTTACCAATCGTATAGCCCCGATATGGGCCATGACGTTCTCCGGATGGTTTGCGCTTATGTTCGTCGTTTTTGTCATAGACCTAATATGGTGGAGACGTTGTGCGATTATGGCCTTTTTGTCAATCCTCGTATGCTTACCACAGGTATGGGATTTCTGCCCTGTCAATCTTCCAAAAGGCAAAATGAGCGAAGAGCAAAGCCGGAGAGCTTTCACGCTTATGACATACAATGTGCTGCAGTTTCACAACCAGGATACAGCCTACAGCAAAGACTACAACGAGGCTCTTCAATACATCATAAGCCAGCAGCCTGATATAGTGTGTCTTGAAGAGGCTCCCCATCTGCGTCCTACCGCTAAAATAAACATCACCCCACTACAAATCGACACATTGGTAAAGACATATCCTTACATGTACTTTCACAATAGCGAGTTGGCTTTCTTTTCGAAATACGAGGCAGAATCCATACCCATAAATTTCCCTACCATGAAATATGGTAGCGGAGAAATAGCGGGTTGGCGCATCAACAAAGATGGTACAGTGATTAACGTGTTTGTGGTGCATCTTCGCTCATTCCAGCTTAGTCCTACACTTAGAGATTTATGGCGCGAGATTACAACCCCCGATGCCGCTGATGCCAAATACATCGAGGAGGCTCGTAAAGAACTTACCCCTCTCATAGTGCGTGCCTCTAAGGATCGTGCATTGCAGGCACAGTGGATTGAGAGTATGCTACGTAAATATGGTGGAGAAAACACCATTGTATGCGGCGACTTCAATGACCTGGAAAACAGTTATCCGGTGAACTATCTTGTTGACAACTGTAATCTCCAGCAAACCTACCCCAAGGTGGGTTTGGGCCCGATGATTACATATAACTCAAGCCATTTTTATTTCCGTATCGACCACATACTATATCGCGGCAAAATCAAGCCATATAGCATGAGGAGAGGGAATATAAAGGCTTCCGACCACTATCCGCTTATAGCCACCTTTTTGGTGGATAAATAAGTAATTTGATGATATGACAGGCCAAGAATTGAGGAAATTTTTTAATGTATAGACTATACAATTGGCTCGTGATGGGCAATACGGTTTCTCAATGAATCGACATGGTCAAGTTCATTGAAGATGGTTGTGTTATTGTATTGGATAGTCCGTGTAGATGTTGGCTTCATTGGAAAGGTTCGTAGCAGGATTGGGGAGTTGCATGATTTTTTGACATCTAAATGGATGATATTTTTACAGCCGAAAAATAAATAGCAATATATCTAATTGGAAATCGGCATGTTGCGCTTTTGGCACGGTAATTGAAAGTAATATTTGTGTTATGAAAAAAATAATAGCACTAATATCAATTACCGCCATAGTGGGAGCATCGGCGCAGAAACCATGGAACATGGACGAATGTATGGCCTATGCGGCCGAACACGCATCTACCGTGGCACAAGCCAAATGGGATGTGGCATCAGCCACCGCCTCTCGCACTGAAGCCATAGCCGACTTCTTCCCGTCGATTTCCGCCCAAGTGGGAGGGCAATACAGCTGGGGACGCAATATAGACCCAGAGACCAACACATACAAAGATGTGACCAGTTTTAACAACGGCTATAGCCTATACGCATCGCTAACGCTCTTTGACGGCGGACAGACACTCAACCGCTACCGACAAGCACGTAACGAACGACAAAGACACATCAATGCCACAGAGATGCAGCGCGACGACAACGCCATAGCCGCCATGCTGGCTTTTGCCGATGCCGTATATTATCAAAGTGCCATAAAGATAGCCCAAGACAGGCTAAGCCAAAGTCAAGGTATGCTAACGCTTACCGAAAGACAGGAAGAACTTGGTATAAAAGGACGACCCGATGTAGCCCAAGCCCGGGCTACCGTGGCCAACGACAATTACAACCTTGTGCACCAGCAAAACCTCTATGCGCAAGCCATGCTCACATTAAGATCGGCCATGAATCTGCCGGAATCAGAATCCCTTACGCTCGACACCACATCTATCTCATCGGTGTACACGTACGCCATGGAAGACAGCGAACAGATATACGCAAAAGCCATCGCCACCAATCCAAAAGCCATAGATGCGCGCTTACAAGTGAAAACACAGAAATACTCCTACGATATAGCTAAAGGCAGCCTACTGCCATCGCTCACATTCAATGCCGGAATCTCCACATCATATTACAAAAATATAGGAGGATACCCTACCCCTAAATTCAGCGAACAATTACGCAACAACAAGGGCGAATATATAGCCGCCACCCTATCAATACCGATATTCACCTGCCTGAGCCGATACTCGGCGGTAAAACGCACAAAATACGCACTTGAGAAAGCCAAAGAACAACTCACCGAACAAAACAGAAAACTACACGACGATATAGCCGCAGCGGTGATGGATAAGCACGGATACGCCCTTGAGATAATGTCACTACAAGCCAAAACCGACGCTGATGCCGATGCATACCGCCTAAACGCGAGAAAATACGAAGAAGGGCTGCTATCGCTAATCGACCTGCAACTCTCAGCCAACACTTACTTCGAATCAAGAGTGACCCTCCTGCAAAAACAAATGCTATACATACTTAAAGACAAACTGGTAGAATACTATAAAGGCAACCGACTATGGATGTGAAAATAGAAAAGAAAAAAGGATTGAAAGGCATAAAGCCCAAATACTGGATTTACGGAGGATGTGCGCTTGCTGCCATAGCCTTAATCATCCGGCTTGCCACAAGCGACTTGGCAAACACATACACCGTAGACAGCCTTCGGCTGAACATATCGGAGGTGCAATCACGGAAATTCGATGACTATGTAAGGGTAGACGGCAGAGTGGAACCGATAAACACGGTACAGCTAAGTCCTGAAGAGGGCGGCATAGTAAGAGAAAAAGTAGTGGAAGAAGGCGCAAATGTACGCAAAGGCGATGTGATAGTGATACTAAGCAACAGCAACCTCGACCTGCAGATACTCAATGCCGAAGCCGAACTGGCAGAGAAGCAAAACATACTGCGCAACACACAGATAACAATGGAGCAGGACAGGCTGAACAACCGCACTGAGCAAGCCCAACTCGAACTGGAGGTGCAACGCAAAGAACGCGCCTACCGACAGAAACACAGACTATACGACGAACGACTAATAGCTTTCGAAGAATACCTGCAAGCCAAAGAAGACTACGAACTGGCCCTGCGCCGGCAATCACTCATCAACCAAAGGCTAAGCCAAGACAGCATATACAGGTTAGCGCAAGTGGACCAAATGGAAGATAATCTCTCCAACATGCAGCAAAACATAAAACTCATACGAGAACGCAAAGAACACCTGAACGTGGTGAGTCCGATAGACGGCGAACTCGGGCAGCTCGACGTAGAACTCGGGCAAAGCATAAACGCGGGTGAAAAAATAGGACAAATCAATGACCTCACCAAATACAAAGTGACCGGACAAATCGACGAACACTATATCGACCGTGTACACAAAGACCTATTTGCCACCTCTGCCCGTAACGACAAACAAATGAACCTGCGTCTGCGTAAGATTTACCCCGAAGTAAGAGACGGTAAATTCAAAGTGGAATTCGTGTTCGACGAAAAATGCCCCGATAACATAAGAAGCGGACAGACATGCTATCTTAGCCTGCAGCTCGGACAGCCGGTGGAAGCAGTGGTGATACCCAAAGGGACATTCTATTCAGCCACAGGCGGCAAATGGATTTTTGTGGTAGACCCAACAGGACACAAGGCCTATAGGCGAAACATACGGCTCGGAAGACAAAACCCCGAATACTACGAAGTGATAGAAGGACTGCAACCCGGCGAACGCGTGATAACAAACGGATACGAATCCTACGGCGATGCCACATCACTGACTATAAACTAAGCGACATCTTCAACCCACCGTCGCATAAGCCGCCTTTCGCGGTCACACCTAAGACTTGAATAAACAAAAAAATCATAAGATGAAATCCTACTTGAAATTTCTTAGCAGAAACAAAGCCTACACAGCTATCGATGTATTCGGATTAGCTATAAGCATGATGTTTGTGGTGCTGATAGGCTGCTATGCATGGCAAGAAAGCCATATCGACCGACAACACAGCAAAGCCTCACGCATGTATTACCTCGGATTCGACTTTGACGGAGTAAAAGTGATGGGCGGCCATTGGAGAGAACAAGCAATACTCAAAGACAAATTCCCTGAGATAGAGACCTCGACGGCAATAGTGAGAAACACGCGCTGGCTCACTTATAATGACACCCCGATAGAGACCAACTGCTTCTTCGTGGACTCCACATTCTACGACATATTCGACTTCAGGCTGATACAAGGCGACCCTAACACCGCACTCGACAACCCCTCCGGACTGGTGGTGACAGAAGAATACGCCCGCAAGGTGTGGGGAGACGAAAACCCCATAGGCAAAAGCATAGTATTCAATACAGAAGAAGAGCCTTTCGTGGTGACAGCCGTAATGGAGCCGATGATCAACACGGCATTCATGACACTTGACAAAAAACCTGTGGATATGCTCATCAACTTTGCTATGATGAAATACGTAAACGAGTCGATGACCTCTCCGGCTATGAATAATGCCACTGGCGCAGACATCATACTACTTGCCAAAGATGGATACGACCTCACCACCCGCAATAAAGAATACCATGACGCACTTAAAAAGGAATTCTGGATATTGAATATGCCGGAAGATAACATACGGCTCGAAGTATTTCCTTTCGAAGGAAGCTACTTCTCAGAGATAGGATCGTCGAACGGGAATATGAACTTCGGTGACGGCAAACTCCTGAAGCTGCTCTTTAGCGTAGGCATAGTGATACTCCTGTTTGCCATAATGAACTACATCAACCTCACAGTAGCACTCGCCGGAAAACGCGCCAAAGAAATGGCCACGCGGCGGCTTCTCGGCGAAGAACGCATACAAATCATGTGGCGGCTCATCGGAGAAAGCACACTTCTGTGCTTCGTGTCCATGATAATAGGCATCGGTCTTGCATACATTATGCGCCCTTATGCCTCTACGCTGCTCGAAACGCCTATCGATATAGCGGGATGCCTCAACATCACCACCATAAGTTTCCTGATAGCCATACTCGTAATCATGGGATTCACGTCCGGTATCATACCAGCCATGCTTCTATCATCCATGAAGCCGATAGAAGCGGTGAAAGGGGCCTACACGAGAAAATCGAATATGATATTCGGAAAAATATTCATAGTGGTGCAGAACGTGGCCACAATCACCATGGTGGCAAGCGCTATCACCATGTATTGCCAAGTACAACACCTTATCAACGCCCCCCTCGGCTACGACACCGATCATGTGATAGCCATATCCACACAATACATGGATGAGATAAGCAAAGCCGAGCCGTTCAGACAGGAACTTATGAAACTGCCATGTGTGGAGAAGGTAAGCTACTGCGCCGGCATCCCCCTTGACAGAGGCAACAACAACACCATGACATACGAAGGACGCACCATATCATTCCAGACATTCATATGCGACACGGCATACATGGATCTGCTGGACATACGCCTAAAAAAAGACAATCATATAGCCTCTGATGTAAAACAATACCTCAATATGCAGGCCATCAACGAATTAGGACTTGACGAAGACGCCACCGATTACCCCTTTTACGAGAACCGCCCCCCAATAGCCGGGATATTGGAAGATTTCCGCATCGGCAACATCCTCTCCGATCAGCATCCGATACGCATGGTGGTGGCAAAAACGGTGTATAATTTCTGGCCATGGAGCGTGCTCATAAAAGTGAGCGGCGACGAGACGGCCGCGCTGGAGCAGGTAAAGGGCGTATTCGGGAAATTCTTTCCCAAAAACTTGTCAGACCTTGCATTTGACCTACCGTATCTTCACCAACGCATCGAAGACGATTTCCGCGACCAAAGGCGGCTGTCGATAATAATAGGCATCTTCGCGGCAATAGCCATAATGATATCCATGCTCGGACTTACCGCCATGAGCACCTATTATGTACGCCAGCGCGCCCGCGATATAGCAGTACACAAGGTGATGGGCGGCACAAGCATAGAGGTGCTTACCGCTTTGGTGCGCACTTTCATGACCTATGTGCTGATAGCCGCGGTGATATCAGTACCTATCATATACTACGTGATGAACGGATGGCTGTCGGAATTCAGTTACCGAATCAGCTTAGAATGGTGGATATATGCAGCGGCAGCCATACTGTCGATTATCATATGCCTGATATCAGTGACGGCACAATGCGGTAAGGCCGCCAACGCCAACCCGATTAACGCATTAAAATAAAAACACTAAAAAACACAAATGACAATGATACAGATAGAAGACCTAAGCAAGACATTTCATACCGAAGAAGTGGAAACACTGGCACTCCGCGGTGTGACACTGAGTGTTGAAAAAGGCGAATTCGTGGCCATAATGGGTCCTTCGGGATGCGGTAAATCCACGCTTCTCAATATCCTCGGACTGCTCGACAACGCCATCGACGGCAAATATCTGCTTGACGGCACAGATGTGACACATATAAAAGAAAAGAACCGTACCAAACTGCGTAAGGGCAAGATAGGATTCGTGTTTCAGAACTTCAACCTCATCGACGAACTCAATATCGAGGAAAATGTGGGGCTACCTCTGAAATATCTAAATATCGGGGCCTCCGAACGAAAGAAAAGAGTAAAGGAAGCTTTGGACCGCATGGGCATATCGCACCGCGCAAAGCACTTCCCGCAACAGCTTTCAGGCGGACAGCAACAACGCGCCGCCATAGCACGTGCGGTGGTATCTAACCCCGACCTCATACTTGCCGACGAACCCACAGGCAACCTTGACTCCGCCAACGGCAAAGAAGTGATGGAACTGCTCACCGAACTCAACCGCGCCGGCACCACGATAGTGATGGTGACGCACTCGCAGCACGATGCCGCCTATACCCACAGAATAATCAACCTACTTGACGGCAAAATAGTGGATAAGACCCTGCTATAGACTTTCGGGGATTTTCGAAGAGCTTCGGGGAGCTTCGGGGAGTTTCGAGGATTTTCGAAAGCCCTCGAAAACCTCCGAAAGTCTTCGAAAACCTTCGAAAACCTTCGAATCGATGAGGAATCGGAAATCTTCGGAAATCTTTGAGGGAAAAAATCCCAAAAGAAAAGAAATTTAGCTAAATTTGCAAAAAAATCTGACAAAAGATGAAAACGCTGCTTGTGGCTGACGACAATAAGAACGTGCTTTCCGCAGTGAAGATGCTATTGCGTGATAAAATAGACGAAGTGGTGACTACCTCTTCGCCCGATACCATACCGCACCTTATATTAAAACATAGACCGCAAGTGGTGCTTCTCGATATGAATTTCCGTTCTGCCGTGAACAACGGCAACGAGGGTCTTTACTGGCTACGTGAAATAAAACGCATGTCATCCTCCACCTCCGTGGTGCTTTTCACAGCCTACGCAGATGTGGCTTTAGCTGTAGAAGGCATGAAACTCGGAGCATCGGACTTCGTGGTGAAACCCTTTGACAACGCCAAGCTCACCTATGCAATACTTAAAGCTTTCGGAAACGCAACAGACAAAAAATATCAATCATCAAAATCGCTGATGCTTTGGGGCAATTCCGCTATAATGCAGCAAGTGCGCTCCCTTACCGAACGTATAGCCCCCACCGACGCCAATATACTCATCACCGGCGAAAACGGTACCGGCAAAGACCTTCTGGCAAGGGAAATCCACAATCTGTCGAAGCGTGCTGCAGGGCCTATGGAAATCGTGGATATGGGGGCTGTGATAGAGACCCTCTTCGAAAGCGAGCTCTACGGACACTCCAAAGGAGCCTTCACCGATGCCAAAACCGACCGTGCCGGCAAATTCGAGACTGCCCATGGAGGTACACTATTCCTCGACGAGATAGGCAATCTACCATGCCACCTACAGGCAAAACTGCTCACCGCCATACAGCAGAGGAAAATAGTGAGAGTGGGCACCAACACACCGCGCGACATAGACATAAGACTTATCTGCGCCACCAACCGCGACCTTAAACAAATGGTGGCCGACGGAGAATTCCGCCAAGACCTCTATTATCGCATCAATACCGTGACTATCGAACTCCCTCCGCTGCGAGACAGAGCCGAAGACATCCCCGCGCTCGTGGAAATGTTTGTTGGCAAATATGCCCGCATGTATGGCAAAAGCAGTGTCAATGTGTCAGATGAGGCGATGCGACAACTCTGCGCTCAACAATGGCCGGGCAATATTCGCCAACTTGAGCATACCGTAGAGAAGGCGATGATTATATCCGACTCCCCTACTTTAGGCATCAGGGATTTTGACCTGCGCGACACACATGCATCACACAATGAACCCACCACCCTTGAATCTATCGAACGCGACGCCATAACCAAAGCAGTGAAACAATACGGGTCCAATATGTCGGAAGTGGCTCGCCAATTAGGTATAACAAGGCAGACACTATACAACAAACTCCGCAAATATGGCATCTGACCACATCAACCGACATCCGGCTACCATACTATGGCTTTGTGCCGCAATATCCACAGCTTGCGCTGCCGGATGGTGCTTTGCCTCACAGATGATATGGCATGGAGCAGCATTTTCGGTATGTTCCGCGACCTGCGGGTACATGTTGGCAAGGGCTATAGGACGTCTCACAAGACGCATACGCTACATAATAGACACCGCCCTCAGCGGCGACTTCTCCTATAAATTTCCCACTGTCAACGTGAGTAAGGAGGAAAGTGACATCAACAGAATGCTCAACCAAATGGTAGAACACCTTGAAAAACTTAGCGCCGAAGCGCGCCAAAACGACGCATTCCTGTCATGGGTGATAAACCTCACCGACATAGGCATAGCCGTAGCCAACGAAAAAGGATATATAAGACATCATAATAAAGCTGCTCTGCGTATGCTCGGACGCGCAGCTCTGACCCATATATGCCAAATCGATACACAAGCCATGGCGGATATCTCCATAAAAAAATCAGAGGTTATGCTTCATGGTGAAAAATACACGGTAATCACAATCAGCGACCTCACGCTACACACACAAGCCGTGGAGGTGGAATCATGGGAAAAACTGATAAGAGTACTTACGCATGAAATAATGAATTCGCTCACCCCCATACAATCTATAGCGGAGACAATGCGCGTCAAAGCCCCGGAAAATGAGTTGGCTGAAGCCTTTGATACCATATCGTCGAGTAGCCGCTCACTTATGCGTTTCGTACAGAATTTCCGCAAATTCAGTCTCTTGCCTACGCCTCAGATGGCTGCTGTATATATCAAACCCTTATTGGAGAAATGCTCTAAAATCACAGAGCCATATATAAGCGAAAGGGAAGCCGGAATATGTACCACCTGCTTCCCACCCGACTTAATGGCATACACCGATGAGGCACTGCTTAGCCTGGTAATAATCAATATATTGAAGAACGCATCAGAAGCCAACCCCAAAAGCATACGTATGGAGGCGGATGTGAGACCCGACGAATCGGTGGAAATCAGAATATCGAACGACGGCGATATCATAGACAATGCGATAGCCGGGGAAATATTCACGCCTTTCTTCACCACCAAGCCCGGAGGCAGCGGCATAGGGCTAAGCCTGTCGCGCAGAATCATGGCACACCTCGGTGGTACACTTACACTACACACTACACCTGAGACCTGCTTTGTAATCAGAATTTAAGGCGTGGCTACATCGGCTAATCAATTATGCACATCAAGATCCGGAGCAATGCGAGCCGAAATGGCCGCGCATACAGCTGTGACGGCTGCAATGGCACAGAACGTATAGACCGTGGAATGCATCACATCGCCCAATCCTACCAAAGGCGACACCACAGCACCCACAATATATCCGGCAATACCTATCACTGCAGAGGCCTCGCCGGCCTGATTACGGCCCTCGTTCATGGCTATCGTGTTGATTGACGTGAATATGAGACCCAATCCGAACAAGAATGTGCACACACTCGCCTCAAACAGCCATATATCAAGCTTATGCCAAAGTACAACAGAAGTGGCCGCCACACCCACCACCAAAATAGCCGCACCCACCACTGCGGCGCGCTTCAGGGGATGGAAACGCATAGCCAGCATAGCCCCTGCGACAACGAACAGGGCGTTGAATCCTATAACCAGACCATAACGCGTCTGAGAAAAACCGTAATGAGTCTGCATTATAAACGGGGTAGCCGAAATATATGCGAACAGAAGGCCGAGAGCCACACCTTTGAAAACCACATGTGCCATAAACTTGCCATTCTTCAAAAGATTCATGTAGCCATCAAACGACCTGAGGAATGACGTCTTGCTACGTCGGTCAGGAGCAAGTGACTCTTTCACAAAAAAAGTGAGCGAAAAAGTGACGAATCCAAAGATGGCAAGCACTACAAAGATACCTTTCCAACCCCAAGTGTCAGCAGTGATACCACCCAACACAGGTGCTGAAGCAGGCGCTATGCCATTAATAGCGCCTATAAGCGCCATAAGTTTGCCAAGCTGACGCCCTGAATACAAATCGGCCGGCATAGCCTTAGTGAGGAAATAACAGCCTGAAGCCCCAAGCCCTTGAAACAGACGACACCACACAAAAAAGGTGATGGATGTGGAAAACACACTTACGATAGCTGCCACCACGAAAAGGGCAAGCGAACAGTACATTACCGGCTTACGACCGATATGGTCGCTCAACGGACCAAGCACAAACTGCCCGACGGCGAGTCCGACCATACCCATAGTAAGACCTAACTGCGCCGTGGAAGCTGTGGTACGGAAAAAACGGCACATGGCAGGGAGGGCGGGTGTGAACATATCGTTGACAAACGATCCCAAAGCTCCCGCCACCACAAGATAAGTCACTAAAAACCAATAATGACTACCTGTATCTGAGGATGTAAACTTCGTATTCATCATATAAGATAAACACGAATATCATGTGAAAGGTTTAGAGTACAAATGCCTGATTACTGATTCCTAAAACAGTTCTCACAGCCGGTGGGGCAAGATACACTGCACACAGTGCGCCCACTATATCAGCCACAAGGTCAAATGGATCAGAGGCACGACCATTATGCAATGCCCCCTGCACACATTCATCGCCAATACTGAACAGCACCACGCCAAAGAATACACTCCATAACAGCCTTTTGGATACACGCAAGTCTCTATGCGCCCTCTGCCAGTCAAATACTATGGCTCCCAACAAACCACCCATCATCACCGCATGTATAAGCTTATCGAGATGAGGGATAGGCGGCAAATCATCGGCCATCATCGGATGACTCGCAAGGGTGCCATACAAAATCACGCCTATCACTATTATGGTAGGTATATATCTTATAATAAATTTCATATTCTACAGCTATATATTACTGACAAATTCACTTTCCGTCAAATTGCTTGAGATATTCCTCGCAGGTAAGGGCAAGTTCGTCATACCATGCCTGACCAAAACGCCTGATCAGAGGGTCCTTTAAGAACTGGTATACCCTGATGCCCTGCGCTCTGCCAAGCACTTCGGCACACTTGCAAATTTTCCACCTGTGATAATTCACGGCAGTGAAATTGCCGTAATCCTTGATACGCACCGGATACAGGTGGCAAGAGATTGGCTTATAGAAATCAATCTTCCCCTCTCGGTAGGCTCTCTCGAAAGCGCAAAGACATTTGCCGTCGGCAGAATAGCACGAGTACACGCAATTCTTTCCCTCGACTATCTGAGTCACGAGATCGCCCTCTTCATCATAGTAGGCGGGTCCATCCTCCTCGATAGCTCTTCGTGCTGCAGGCATGAGATACTCCCATATGTCAGGGAGCATCCTCAAGATAGTGGCACGCTCTTCTTCGGTGATAGGGGCTCCGGCATCCCCCTCGATGCAACATTCGCCCAGACATTTATCCAAATCGCAGCAGAAAAAACGCTCCACCACATCGAGCGATACCAAAGTGTCTTGTATTTGTAGCATATTTAATATGTGTTAAAGATTAATGTGAAATTAAGCAGCTGACGAGTCATCAATTGAAGAATGTGGAAGCGACGCCAATCAGTCTGTCGTATCGATCGCCCGGATGTCTGCAGTACACTTTTATAAGATATTCGTTGGCAGTCTGGAATTTATCGCCCTCGATATGGGCCGTATACCCGCGAGTCTTGCCCTTGGGCACCACAAGATACTGGTAATTGTAGGCACCCTGTTTAAGCAGCATATTACGTTCGTAGAGGCCTGTGGCACGGTTGTATGTCATAAGACTCTCGGGGTCAAAACGCCGGCAGGTGAAATCTCCGTCTATAAAAATCGAGGCATCGGTGAGTTCGGGTATATCAAGCGTGAAATGCACCACACCATAGTCGGCCTCAATATCGCTCATGTCGGAGTTGTATTCACGTATAGTGAATCGCCCATGCTGTGTCTGGTCATAAAGATACATCTCAGAGTAGCGCGGCTCATCGGTATAAAGGGCGAAATGATAGAAAGGCTCGGCATAATCAATAGCGCCTACACGCATACCCGGATAAGTGGTTGACACAATCTCAAAACGCCGGTATTCATTCCCGCCGTCGAATATCAAGGCCGGATTATGCTCATACACCGACACATGCCTTCCCCTCATGTTAAGGGGTTGGCGCAAAGCCACCTCGTTGTCGTATCTTCCATTCTGCTGAATCATCACAATCAGGTCATTGAAAGGGTCAAGGACGCCGCTGCGCTCCGTATCCACCACCAAAGCCAACTGCTGATGCGCCTTATTATAGTCGATATCCGTAACACCCGAGATTGATGTGCCTATCACAGCTGTCTGTTCTGAGACCATGAATCTGCATTGCAGCCAAATGTCATCAGAGTCCTGCTCAGGATAAATTTTCAGAAGATAATTGCCTGACAAAAGCGGAGATATATCCTCATTAGGGATAACGAGGGTATAATGCACATAATGCACGGTGGTAAGTTGGGAGAACTCATACTCCTCAACATCTCCGATATTGAAACCATCAAGAAACTCCGAATCCACAAGACCGGATGGTTGCCAATTGGCGGAGCAGTGTACAAGCTCATAACGCAGGTATTCGCGATCTTCGGCAAGATGATCGAAAGACACCACCAACCTATCGTCGGTGCCAAGGCATATCACCGGAGGAGCATACGGATTGCCCTCTAACTGCACCTGAAGCGACTTCACACGGTCGTTGAACACCCCCTGCATAGTATCGGTGGCTAAGGCTGCCACAAATTGCAAAAGGAACACAACAAGTATCAAAATTTTCGTAATATACATATTTTCTACCAAATGATGGGTGTCTGGCCGTGCTTTACAAGCCAGTCGTTAGCGAGGGAAAAATGATGATTGCCGAAAAAGCCCCTGTGAGCGGAAAGAGGCGATGGATGCACTGATTTGAGCACAAGGTGCTTTGACCTGTCAATGAAAGCGCCCTTACGCTGAGCATATGCACCCCAAAGGATAAACACCAACCCCTCTCGGTCGTTGGCAAGGCGCATCACCACCTCATCAGTGAAGTCCTCCCACCCTTTGCCTTGGTGCGACCCGGCATTATGAGCCTCCACCGTAAGGGTGGCGTTAAGAAGTAGCACACCCTGATTCGCCCAACGGTTTAGGTCGCCGTCGGCGGGGAAAGGGGCACCCACATCGTCTCTCACTTCCTTGAATATATTTACCAAGGATGGTGGGAAAGGCATGCCTGGAGCCACTGAGAAGCAGAGGCCGTTGGCCTGACCCTCGTCATGATATGGATCCTGACCGAGAATCACCACCTTGACTTTATCAAAAGGACAAGCATCAAAGGCGGCGAAAATCTTACTACCCGGCGGGAAGATTCTTTTTGTTGCGTACTCCCTTTTCACAAAAGAAATAAGGTTCTCGAAATAAGGCTTGTCAAACTCGCCTTTCAGCTTATCATGCCATGATTCTTCGATTCTAACATTACTCATATATTAATTTTGCTGATTTTTTTGCAAAATTACGAAATTTGCAGTAAATTTGCATCCGCAAAAACTAAAAAAGCGCAAAAGCACCCGTAGTTCAATGGATAGAATAATGGATTCCGGTTCCATCGATTGGGGTTCGACTCCCCACGGGTGTACACCACGAAAGCCCAAATCGCTGATTGTAAGCGATTTGGGCTTTCATTATTTAAATTCAGTCTTCTTAAGCCGCGATTAGAGGTATACACCTCAGATCTTAGTCATATGATAACCAAGGCTGCGAAGCTCAACGGCAGCGCCGAAATAATACAGCTGGTGGAGACAGCGCACATAAGCATTAAAAGCTGATGGTGTGCCAGGCTCGAAGCCTTCGTGCATAAGGAGCGAGTACACCATCGAGGCAGTGTCGCCCACGAGAGTCGACACCTTGTTTTCCTCTTCAGTGGTCAGCTTCAGTATTTCGCCGCATATGTACTCATCCATGTTATCGTAGCCCTTGCCTTTAAGCAAAATTGACTTGTATATATCCTCAAACTTGGAGTACATTTCCCAATCCTCATCCCACATTTTAGCCAAAGCCATGCCAATGAACATCATCCACCCTAACGAAACTGTGGGATATGTGGGAAATTCCCTCACGCCATCCGGCAGGTAAGACACACAAATCTTCTCCCATCGGTCCAGAATGTCGGTGGCATCGGGCAGTACGGTATCTATAGCATCCTTTGATATAAGGTACTTGGCTAATCTATCATTTACTATGGTCTCGAATTTATCGAGATACTGCTGATTTAATTCTTCCATTTTTTTATTTTTATTAGTGCCGAAGCATCTTTACTGACTATCATAAGAGTTGATACCCGGCTGGCGGACTTTATTAATTAACGGATTATGCGAGCGAGAAGTTTGGCAAGCATCATCTTTTTTTAAGGTTTGGGATAAAAATAGCCACGATGCCTAAGAGCGGAGCATAGGAGCAGAATCTGAATACAGCGTCTATGCCGTATGTATCAGCGAAATCGCCTATTACAGCAGAAGCTATGCCCCCTATACCGAACGCGAAACCAAAGAAAAGCCCCGACACCAGACCTAAGTGGTTGGGTAATAATTCCTGAGAATAAAGCAATATGGCAGGGAATGCCGAAGACAACATGAATCCTGCACAGAAACTGCAAATCACTGTACCTGCCAAAGGCATATATGGCAGGAGCAAAGCAAATGGGGCAGCCCCCAAAATCGAAACCCATATCACAACCTTACGACCGTAGCGGTCGCCGAACGGGCCTCCGAAAAGCGTGCCCACAGCTGTAGACACCACAAAGACAAAAAGATAAATCTGAGAGGCCGACACACTCACACCAAAAGTATGTATAGTATAGAATGTATAGTAGCTTGTGATACACGCCATGTAGGTATACTTACTGATAATAAGCACCATAAGACACGACACCACCACCCATGTGCGCACTTTTGTCAATGGCATAGGCTTACGCACCGACTGCCGAGAGGCTAATTGCTTCTGAAGTGATATATACTCCCTGAACCAACGCACAATCCGGCCTATAACCATAAAAGCCGCTAAAGCCACAATCATGAACACCAACACGTAGCGCCGCCCATGGGGAGCTACTATCAATGCCACCAACAGAGGACCTATGGAACTACCGAAATTGCCTCCCACCTGAAACACTGACTGTGCCAATCCGCGCTTACCTCCACTACATACCGAAGCTATGCGGGAAGCCTCCGGGTGAAGCACCGACGAACCAAGTCCGACTATGCCCACAGAGAGAATCAGCATAGGCAGACTATCGACGAATGCGAGTAAAGCTATGCCACAGGTTGTGAATGACATACCCATCCACAACGACCATGGCTTCGGATGCTTGTCGAATACGAGACCCACCACCGGCTGAAATATGCTCGCCGCAATCTGATACACCAAGGTGACTATGCCTATCTCGCCGAACGACAACGCCAACTCGGATTTGAGCATGGGATAAAGAGCTGTAATAACCGACTGTAGCAAATCATTGCAGCAATGCGAGGCACACAGGCACAGAAGCAGACCTAAAGGCACGCCGCGCAATTGCGATTTCAATTTTCGTATTATCATAAAATTCACGATTATTATACAACAGGGCATAGGGACGGCCGTGACCCGGAGATCTTTGAGGATTTAAATCGGCAGCGCATTACTTACGGGCCGTGTATATGGTACATACCCCGAAAGTGAGAGGGAGAAAAGCCGCATCAGAGAATCCCACCTCGGAGATAATCGCAGTCATATCACCTCGCTGGGGCACCGCCGCAATGCTTTCAGGCAGATAGGAGTAGGCTCTCACGTCGTTTGACACCATACGCCCCGCCGCAGGTATCACATATCGGGTATATAACTTGTAAAACGGCTTCACCAAGCACGAAGTAGGAGTAGACAGCTCTATTACACAAAGCATACCACCGGGCTTGAGCACACGCAGCATCTCAGCATATCCTGCTTTGAGATGTTCGAAATTACGCACTCCGTATGCCACTGTGATACAGTCAAATTTATCATTCTCGAATGGTAGAGCAAGACAATCGCCGGTGGTGAGTTCAATTCTGTCTTCAAGGCCGGCTTCTTTCACTTTATTTTTACCTATAGCCACCATGCCTTCCGACAGGTCGATGCCCGTGATATGCGAGCGGTCAAGTTTCCGGGCCATTAGTATAGCAAGGTCACCGGTGCCTGTGGCTACATCTAATATTTTATAGATGCCCGAAGCAGCCTGCATTTCCTTGCCTATCATATCCACGGCCTTACGTCGCCATATCTTATCGATACCAAAGGTCATGGCACGATTCATAAAGTCATAAGCAGGGGCTATATTATCGAACATCTCTCTCACTTGTTCGCCCTTGTTTCTGTCATCGCTCTTATATGGTTTTACCTTTTCTGCTGCAATATTCATTTTACATATAATTTTGGTGCAAAATTACGAAAAAAAATCCTTAACTTTGTCAATGTGTTTATAAAATGACAAAGCGTATGAATATAAAAGCTTGGATTGAGGCAATGCGGCTGCGCACACTGCCCGTATCGGTGGCCGGCGTGATTACAGCCATTGGCTACAGCATATTTTATGGATGTTTCATGTGGATGCCCTCGGTGATATGCCTCGCTTTCGCCGTTCTGGCCCAAATCACATCAAATTTCGCTAACGAATACTACGACTACAAAGACGGCATGGACAAGCCCGGGCGCGTGGGTCCGAGGCGAGGAGTCACAGAAGGCGATATCACCCCATCAGCCATGAAGCGCGCCGTGTATCTTACCCTCGTTATCACCTGCCTGTTAGGATTATCGCTCGTATACTGGGGCGGATGGTGGCTTATAATAGTGGGGTTGCTCATAGCTGCAGGTATAGTGGCCTACAGCACCGGGCCGTACCCACTATCAAGGCATTGTCTCGGCGAATTGGCAGTGATGCTGTTTTTTGGCATCATACCGGTGAATTTCACATTTTACATACAGTCAGGTTTTTTCTCGATTCCAGTGCTTATGGGGTCAATCTCCATAGGGCTAATGGGAGCCAACGTGCTACTTGTGAATAACTACCGCGATGCCGATGAAGACGCCGAGGTGAACAAAATCACAATAGCAGTGAAATTCGGGCGCAAATTCGCCGCATCGGCTTATCTCATCAACGGATTCTGGGCAGTGGCCATAATGTCGAGAATATGGATCTCGTTCAGCCTCTGGTGGTTGACAGTACCGGTTCTCTACCTTTGCGCCCACACTTTAGCATGGGTAAGGATGGAAAAAACCTATGGCGCAGCACTCAATCCCCTACTCGGCATCACATCCATGCTTATGCTTTTTTACAGCATCGGATTCATTATCATGGCATTTACAACTGAATATCAGGTACTTTTCATACCTCATGACTATGCCATTAAGTAGGCAATCTAATTTATTCATAATTTTGAATTTATGCAATTTACTGAAAATGTTCAAAAAAAATGCTTCATAACTCATAACTAATACCTCTCACTTACTTATAACATGACCTCATACCTTAAATACCCCATTTTTATCGCAGCCATAGCACAAAGCGCAATAGCCAAAGACAAACCAAACGTGATATTCATAATGTGCGACGACATGGGATACTGCGACCTCGCATGCTACGGTCAGCCTTATATCTCAACGCCTAACATCGACTCGCTGGCAGCGCATGGCATACGTTTCACCCAGGCTTATGCCGGAAGCCCGGTAAGCGCACCGTCGCGCGCATCGCTTATGACCGGACAACACACGGGGCACTGCGAAGTGAGAGGCAACAAAGAATACTGGCCTGACGCACCAAAAATGAAATACGGTGATAACGAGGAATACGCTGTGACAGGACAACACCCTTACGACCCCGACCATATAATACTGCCTGAAATCATGAAACTGAACGGATATAATACCGGCATGTTCGGTAAATGGGCAGGCGGCTACGAAGGATCGGTAAGCACCCCCGACAAACGCGGCGTAGACGAATTCTACGGATACGTGTGCCAATTTCAGGCACACCTATATTATCCTAACTTCCTAAACCGCTACAACCCGGCTTTGGGCGACACCGCCACAGTGAGGGTGGTAATGGAGGATAATATCAAATATCCTATGTATGGCGTTGACTATTATAGGCGCACGCAATATTCGGCTGACATGATACATCAGGCAGCCCTTGACTGGATAGGCAGACAGAGCGGCGGACAACCATTCTTCGGCGTTCTTACCTATACGCTGCCACATGCCGAACTCGCCCAGCCTCAGGACTCTATAGTAGATGCCTACAAGAGAAAATTCTTCAATGACAAGACATGGGGAGGCATAGAGAGTTCACGATATAATCCGGCGATATACACCCATGCGCAATTCGCCGCAATGATAACACGACTCGACAGCTATGTGGGGGAAGTGGTGGCCACGCTCAAAGACAAAGGATTATACGATAATACTCTGCTTATATTCACAAGCGACAATGGTCCACACGAGGAAGGCGGTGCCGACCCGGAGTTTTTCGGACGTGACGGCAAACTCAAAGGGCTTAAGCGTTCGGTGCATGAAGGGGGCATACGTGTGCCATTCATCGTGTCATGGCCTGATATGATAGATAGGGCCAGAGTAGAAGATCAAGCGATAGTATTCTATGACATGCTGCCTACATTCTGTGACATTATAGGTCAGGATATCAATCATCTCACCACCCCGGCCGAAGAGTTTGACGGATTATCCATTGCCCCCATAATCACCGGCAAGGGCAAAGCTGAGGAGCATGAATTCCTCTACTGGGAATTTGACGAAACTGACCAAATAGGCTTGCGGAAAGGTCCATGGAAACTCATCGTGAAGAGCGGCAAGCCCGAATTATATAATCTTGACACCGACATCCACGAAGATCACGACACGGCTGCGGAGCATCCGCAAATCGTAAGTGAAATGTTGGAAATCGTAAAAACCCAACATAAGCCCAACCCTCATTTCAGCGTGACTATGCCAAAATAGAAGCGATAAATCCGTCATAGCTCGAATATAAATAATATTAGCAACAACTAAAACATACCACACATGAAAAACAAATTTATTCTTATTGCCATTGGTGCGCTCTTGCTGCCTGATAACGGCATAGCCTCAATGGGCAATGTGTCCACAGATACACTACCCTACTGGTGTGACCTGAGCGTGACCTCGGTAGGACGGCAATCTCCTCGCACGGAATTCTCATCCTGGGATAGCGAGAGTGAAGCACTCAACAAAAAGTTTGAGGATAGCCCATATTACAAAAGCCTTAACGGCACATGGAAATTCTATTTCACGGAAGATCATCGCACACTGCCCGCAGGAATCACCGATGCAGGAACTGTTACAACAAGCTGGGCCGACATAAAAGTGCCCGGCAATTGGGAGCCACAAGGCTTCGGTACATCCATATACACAAATATACCCTTTGACTTCATGCCCGTGAAACCGACACCTCCACAGCTGCCCGATGCCGTGGAGACCGGCGTGTATCACCGCACATTCTCCGTGCCTGCCAATTGGGACGATATGGATATATTCCTGAATATAGCCGGAGCAAAATCCGGAGTGTATGTGTATATCAACGGCAAAGAAGTGGGCTACAACGAGGACTCTAAGGACATGGCCGAATACCTCATAAATCCTTACCTGAAAGCCGGAGATAACGAACTGACACTAAAGATATACAGATACAGCACAGGGTCGTATCTCGAAGACCAGGACTTCTGGCGCCTGAGCGGCATAGAACGCGACGTATACCTTTCGGCCCAACCCAAAACCGCCCTCAACGATTTCAAAGTGTTGTCAACACTCGATGACACATACACCAACGGCATTTTCGCCCTTGACTTGGATATAAAAAACACGACAGACAATAGGGAGACTGTAGATGTGTCGTACGCATTGTATGCCCCGGACGGCACAACGGCTGCATCATCCGGACGTGAGCTGAAAATCGCTCCTAACGGGAAGTCGGATACAAAATTCGATGCTGTAGTGCCTGACGTGAAGGCTTGGAGTTCGGAGTATCCTAATCTCTATAAGCTCGTTATCACAGTAAACGGAATAAGCACACCATACAATGTGGGATTCCGCAGAATCGAATTCGGACAGAGTAAAGAAGGTGGTGCATATGACATGCTGCTGGTAAATGGCCAGCCCATAAAAATAAAAGGTGTGAACATACACGAGCACGACCAAAACACCGGACACTATGTGGAGGAAGCGCTGATACGAAAAGACTTCGAACTTATGCGCCAAAACAACATCAACGCGGTGCGTCTGTGCCACTATCCGCAGCAGCGGCGATTCTACGAACTTGCCGACGAATACGGACTATATGTTTACGATGAGGCGAATATCGAGAGCCACGGCATGGGATATGACCTCGCCAAGGGCCACACTTTAGGCAATAACCCCGAATGGCTGGCAAAACACCTCGAACGCACACAAAACATGTATGAACGAAACAAAAACCACCCTTCGGTAACGTTCTGGTCGCTCGGCAACGAGGCCGGCAACGGATATAATTTCTACGAGACATACAACTGGCTCAAGAAACAAGAAGCCGACGGCATGAAACGCCCGGTAAACTACGAGCGCGCACGCTGGGAGTGGAACACCGATATGTTTGTACCACAATACCCTTATGCGGAGGATTTCTATCATTGGGGATCAGAAGGCACCGACCGTCCGGTGATGCCAAGCGAATACGCTCATGCAATGGGCAATTCCACCGGCAATCTCTACGGGCAATGGGAATATATATACCAATACCCTAATCTATCAGGAGGATTCATCTGGGACTGGGTGGATCAAGGACTGCGCGTGAAGGATGAAAACGGAGTGGAGTACTGGGCCTACGGAGGCGACTTCGGCAAGGACAAGCCCAGCGACGGCAACTTCTGCATCAACGGCATTGTGAGCCCCGACCGCACACCTCACCCGGGCATGGCCGAAGTGAAGTACGTGCACCAAAACGCGGCAATAACCCCCGTAGATGCCAAAGCCGGCATATTCGCGCTTACCAACAGATTTTATTTCACCGATTTAGAGGATTACGCCATCAATTACGAAGTGGTGTCTGCTTCCGGTAAATTATTAGAGAAAGGATCTATAATTACCGACTTAGCGCCACAACAAACTAAGAATATAAAAATACCGATGCCTGAAATAGCCAATGATGAGGAGACATTCGTGAATTTCAGCATCAAGGCTACGGACGCTGACACGGGCGGCGGCTTCAAAGCAGGACATGAAGTGGCACACGAACAAGTGGTAATCAACGAAGGCGCAAATAAACCTTACATTGCCAAAAACGGCAAGAAAGTGACCGTCGCCGAAACCGACGATGCCATAGTGGCATCCAACGGGAATGTAAGCTTTACGCTCGACAAGAATACTGGCGTGGTAAGGAGCTACAAAGCCAAGGGCAGAGAATACGTGAATGACGGATTCGGACTGCAACCCAACTTCTGGCGAGGACCAAACGACAACGATTACGGCAATGGTCAGCCGGCTCGCGCACAGGTATGGAAAAAGGCAAGCAAAGACTTCAATGTAAAAAGTGTAGAGAGCAACGAAGACGGCAACTGTGCCACATTGAAGGTAGTGTATGCGCTACCCACAGGAAATGACTATACGGTAGGCTACAGAATACAACCCGACGGATCAGTGAAAGTGGATGCCACACTTGCGGCATCACCTGATTCACTCCCTGAAATACCGCGTGTGGGACTACGTATGCGTGTGCCCGCGGAGATGGATAGAGTAGAATATTTCGGCCGCGGCCCTGAAGAAAACTATATCGACCGCAATCATGGCACACTTATAGGACACTACTCCACCACCGCCGGGGAAATGTATTATTCCTACGTGCGCCCGCAAGAGACCGGGCATCGCACCGATGTACGCACGCTATCCCTGCTCACCCGCAAGGGACGCGGATTGAAGATTGTGGCCGACTCGCTTATTGAATTCAATGCCCTACGAAACAGCGTAGAGGACTTTGACGCACAAGAGTCCGACCGCCCTTATCAGTATACCAACTACAATGACCTGACGCCGGACAAACGCACTGATGCCGCAAAAAGGAATGTGGCTATGAAACAGACCCACATCAACGACATCACGCCTCAAGACTTTGTGGAGCTATGCATCGACTACCGACAGCAGGGCGTAGGCGGCTACGACAGCTGGTATTCACTCCCCGAACCCAAACATAGGATATACGCCGATAAGCCTATCCATTGGGGCTTTACCATCATACCCGAATAGCGCACACATAAAATCGGCTATATAGCTATTACGAAAAAAATTTGTGCATTTTTCATCATCAGTTTGGAAATGCACAAATTTTTTTGTTTTAACTATAGCATTTATGCTACATAAGCCGCCGCCACCGAAAATATCCGGCAATGGCCATGATGGTGTAAAAGGCATAAAGAGTGCCTGAAAAATATATGCCCTTATAATAATAAAGATAAACATATACGGCATCGACCACAAACCACACAAGCCACTGCTCAATATACTTACGAGCAAGCATCCACATGCCCACAATGCTTAACGATGTGGTGAAACTGTCGAGCCATATCACCGTACTGTCAGTATACACGGCCAAAACCCAAGCTATAAGACACCACACCGATACCCAGCATATGCAGAGTGTCAACGCCAAGCGTAATCCCACATGAGTGATGGGCGCATCCGGCTTATCCTTGCCGTTACGCCGGCTCCATGTGATGTATCCGTATACGGCAATCACAAGATAGTAGATGTTTATGGCAAAGTCGGCATACAATCCTTTGTTATAGAAAAGCCACATACCTATAACCGGCATTATCACCGACGCTATCCACAACGACTTTTTAGCATTATACTCAAGGTAAAGATAGATAAGCCCTACCGATACCTTGAGTATATCAAGAAACATGTTAAGATCCATGCTGTCAGAATTTCACCGTTACCATTCCCATTATATGGGCGGGAGCCTGTGCGGCGTATCCGGCATAGCGGTAAATCACCTTTTCAGAGCCATCCACATAGTATCCTGCGCCTGCATATCCGTTATTCTCGTACTTTTCAGAGAAAATATTATATACCGTGCATCCGATACGTAGCGACTTTATACCTGCGATATTCTTGAATGTGTAGCCAAGATGCAGGTCGCTCACGAAGTAAGAATCTATCACCTGCTCGTCGTTACCGGAATTGGTGAGATACTGCTTGGACACGTATTGCGAGGCAAGCGAAGCATCCAGATCTCTCCACGAGAAATTAAACGCATTGTGGAATGTGAAATCCGGGGAGAAAGAGATCGGCGTATTACCGCGGTCGAATGTAATGGGGTTAGTCCACTCATCCTCATAGATGTATTCAGTGAAATTCTTTATGCGGTTGCGGCTGATGGTGGTTGTGAAATCCCAGTCGAACCATTTCACGGGCTTAAGCTTAAACATTAGCTCCACACCCATACGGTAGCTATCAGGCACATTCACCGACACGGGGTTTCCGGTATCGCTCAACTGCCCTGTAGGCACCAGCTGATCCTTATAATCCATATAGTACAAGTTCAGGCCTCCACTGAATATCGTACCATGATAGTCATAGCCAAGTTCGTAATCGAAGAGTCGCTCGGCATGAGGCAGACGATCGGCTGCGCAATCGATGAAATTATCACGTGTAGGCTCGCGATGAGCTACCGACCACGAGGCGAATGCGCGATGATTACGTGTTATCTGATAGTTCACACCTACCTTTGGATTGAAGAAATCGTATTTTCGGCTGATATCAAGGAGCTGCATTCCTCCGATATTCCAATCATATGTGTCGCTCACGCCACAGATAGTATAACTTATGTGGCGATACTGCAAGTCAGCATAAGCCGATAGTCCATTGGTGATATCATATGTGGCACGAGCGTACACGTTGCCGTCAGTCTTATGCCCTTTATTACGATAATATTCCTGTAGAGGATCAAGCGCTCCCACATAATTCCGCACCCATGCCACCTGTCCGAAATGGTGTCCTTTATAATTATTATATCCGCCGCCTACGGTAAAATTCAGTCGATTCTTGCTATAGTTAAGCGAAAATACACCGCCTCCGAAACCGTTGTCCATCTTCTTCAGGCGTATAAGGTCGCTCTTCGACACTTCTTCACCGTCAACCACGAAAGGCGCAAGCCCATACTCCACAAGAGTACGCTTTGTCTTGTATTGCTCATAATATCCGTCACCTTTCACATAGAACAGTGCTGCGCTGAGATTGAGGTTAGCTCCTATGGCCTGATTATACAGCAGCTGGAAATTATGCTGAATATAATTATCGGTCTGGTCGGGATAGTAAGCGGTATAGCGGTTGCTGTCGGTATATTCACCGCAAGGATTATACCGTCGGCCGAATTTTTTCATATCCTCTTTTGAGGCATAATCCCATGCCATGTATGTCTGTTCTTTGCCGCCAAAGGCGAGAAATTTCAATGAGGTGCCTCCATTATAATAACCTATTTGACCGAAATACGACCAGAGTTTCGACCATGAACGGTCGATGTATCCGTCACTGCCGATGTTTGACAGGCGAGCGTCGAGTGTCCAGTGGTCGTTAAGCAGTCCGCTACCCACTTTAAGTGTCGCTTTATGTGTGTTATACATGCCATATGAGCCACTGATTTCGCCATAAGGGAGCGAGGAAATGCCGGTAGTGAGCATATTCACACTTGCACCGAAAGCTCCGGCGCCATTGGTGGATGTGCCTGCTCCGCGCTGGATCTGTATATCCTTTAGCGATGAAGCCAGATCAGGGGTATTCACCCAATATACTACATGGCTTTCCGGATTATTCATCGGCACACCGTTAGCTGTGACATTAATACGGGATCCGTCGGTGCCTCGCACTCTGATTGAAGTATAGCCCACTCCGGCACCGGCATCGCTTGTTGTGATAACGGAGGGGGTAAACTGCAGAAGATAAGGGATATCCAATCCATCGTTATTGTCGGAGAGTTGGGCGGCCGACACATTGGTGAATGCGATTGGGGTTTTCACGTCGGCACGTGTGCCTAACACCATCACATTGTCAAGATTGTACACTGTGGAGTCGGCAGGCTCATTGGCCGTTGCCGACAAGCAGCACGATGCACCCGGCATCGTAGCCGCAAGAAGAAGCAATGTTTTTTTCATCTTTAATTTTCTCTACGCCGGTATTACCCGGATCAGGTTCTAAGGGTATGTTCTCAGTCGTAGCCTTACGGCACAGACACCCCTAATAAAGAGTGATTTCGAAATCGTGTGCAAAATTAGCACATTTTCTCGACATATGCAAATTTATGTGAAAACTTGCATATCGTATGTTCCGTTACTGCTCATATAAAGGGATTATTATTTCATTCCCCACGTAATCGAGGGCCTTAGTGCCTTTATAATGACACATATGGTTGTAAACCCTTATTAGCTGAGACAAGTCAGTGTCTTTCTTTTCTTCTTTAGAGAAAAAATAGATAGTAAACTCAGTGTCAGAATCTAATTTTTTAAACCATGAGCCATACACACAAGGACAATATTCGTCCGGATTCGCTATATGAAGTGTATTATCGTATTCCGCAACATACATGGTGAGGTTTGAGAAATCATTGTGGAAATGTGGTATTCCTGTTATTTCCGGTATATTTATCAGGCTAATCACTTTGCAGGTCTTACCCACATTCGTTATTACGAGCTTCTTTACATGAGTAACAGTCTCTTTAATTGCATAGGTAGGAAGGTCGGTAAATTTGAATTCAAGTTGTCCTTTAGCGATAAGAGGTAAAAGTATTATTATCATCAAAAGATATTGTTTCATCTTAACATGTTTTTTTTAATTGTAGTTCTGACAAAAAAGATTTGTGCATTTCAATTTTAGGCGTGGTCTCGGGAGAGATGGAGGGGGTTGTATTCCACGGATTCCATACTGTAACTAAAATTGACAGATTTATGATACGCAACTATTTATATTCTAATGGAATAATCAAAACATCCCCCTTCCAACTTAAATCATCAATCTCTCTTTGCTTATTTTTCGCATCTGTTATTCGTATAAGGTCAAGTATCTTCTGTGGATTAATCATATTTCCAGTATATTGAAAATAAAAAATAAATTTGCCATAGGGTTCCATTTTTTTGAACCATATTGTAAACACGGTCGGTATATATCTTTTATGGTCTACAGTCATACCACCACATAGTTCCCCTAAAAAAGTGATGGGATTTCTCCAATCTGCGCCTTTAGTGGAATATCCAGTAATTTCCTCATCATTTGTAAGATATAGCAACTTGCACGTATTCGTCTCGTTTTTTATCTCTATTTTCAGAGTATGAATTGTATCTCCGTTTAATGCCGTGAAATCATCAAGCGTTTCGTAGTCAGTTCGTATATTGGCAAAAATCGTTATTGATGTAAAAATTAATATTAAAAACAAAATTTGCTTCATTTCATATTCCTTATTGTTTCTATAATGGATTTGTTAATTCGTTGGTTTAATGTGGTATTTAATTCTTTAAGCGCATGCCTCAGCTGATGTTTGGAACACTCAACGCTACCTCCGCTTGCCATATATAAATATCCGTGTCCATAACCTTCATGACTGAAAGCCCGGTGTCGTGGTCGGTCCGGCTGAAGCCACAATCATGTCCTCGTTGCGGGTGTGCCTTAGCAGCGTGCCGTCGGTGCTGTATATCTGCCGCACATAGCATCCGTCGCTGAGCTCTATCATATAGGGCAGGTTGATAG
>N._stephensi_709_foregut__coassemble_55_pt1 | contig 43411 bp, 34 predicted proteins | sample N__stephensi_709_foregut__metabat2_low_PE_014 | metagenome-assembled genome bin N | reverse complement strand
AGCACGTCGGATTCTGGTTCCGCCTGTGAGAGTTCGAATCTTTCCAAGGCAACAAAAGCGATTCATAAGAATCGCTTTTGTCATTTTATTTGTGCTTAAATATGGAAATTACGCTCAACAACATCATGCTCATATCGGCTATACTTATTTTTATAAGTGTATACGCTGCCAAAGCCGGTAGCCGGTTTGGTGTGCCGACCCTCGTATTATTCTTAGGGCTGGGGATGCTATTCGGTGTGGATGGTATAGGCATACATTTTGACAGTGCGGAAATCGTGCAATTTATCGGCATGGTGGCATTAAGCATCATTTTGTTTTCCGGAGGTCTGGACACATCCATCAAAGCCATAAAACCCATAGCCACTCCCGGTATAGTTTTAGCCACATTGGGCGTACTTCTTACAGCGGGAGTTACCGGAGTATTTATCTACTATATGATGCGTTGGATAGCCCCGGAAGCGCAATTCGGCATACTTGAATCGCTACTCCTCGCATCAATAATGTCATCTACCGACTCTGCCTCGGTGTTTTCCATACTCAACTCATCGCACACCGGACTGAAACAAAACCTCAAACCTACACTTGAGCTCGAAAGCGGAAGTAACGACCCGATGGCTTATCTTTTGGTGATAATATTAATAGGTATAATAGAAAGTCAGGAGGCCTTTACGGGTTCGCTGCTGCTACATTCTTTAGTCATGTTGGTAAAGCAGCTGGTATTAGGAATCGTTTGCGGCGGTCTTTTCGGATGGATTACAGTGCAGATCGTCAACCGGCTGCGAATCACCAATGAGTTTCTTTATCCTATAATGATGCTCTCATGTGTTTTCCTTACCTTTTCTCTTACCGAAAACTTAGGCGGCAACAGCTATCTATCAGTATATGTGGCCGGTGTGGTGGTGGGTAATATGAAAATGGCACTAAAGCGCACAATAGGATCGTTCTTCGGAGGTTTCACCTGGCTTGCACAGATTGTAATGTTCTTATCGCTCGGACTGCTCGTTAATCCACACGAACTTCTAACACCCCCTGTGATAGAGCCCGGACTTATCTTAGGCTTGTTTATGATTATCTTAGGCCGTCCACTGTCGGTATTCATCTCACTTCTGCCTTTCAGAAAATTTTCCTTGAAAGCAAGAATATACATAGCATGGGTAGGACTGCGCGGTGCCGTTCCTATCATATTTGCCACCTACGCTTTAGTTTCTCCCGAACTTCTACATTCACGCTATATCTTCAACATGGTGTTTTTCATCACCCTCCTGTCTTTGCTAATCCAGGGCACCACAGTAAAGAGCATGGCCATATGGCTCAATCTCACCGAACCGTATGCCGAACGAGAATTTAATGTGGATTTGCCTGATGAAATCACGGCAGTGACTTCTGAAAAGGAAGTAGATGCGGATATACTCTCCGAAGGCAACTACCTGCGCGACATTAAGCTTGCCCCAAATACACTGGTAATGCTTGTAAAGCGCAAGGGTAAGTATCTGGTGCCTACAGGCAAGACCCGCCTTTTTATCGGTGATCAACTTCTCATAATATCCTCTGAAGAATGCATCGGTATTAAGACAAAGCCATAGTAAGATTTTTTCATAACACACCAAACCTTTATTGTCCCTTATATGTTATTAATGATAGAATTAAAAAAAATTATCATTATGGCTAACAACTATGAAGAAAAGGCAGCAGCCGCTGCCCGCGTAAGCGTAGAGGCCGCTAAAGATGCGGCATCCGCAGAAATGGAGAATATTAAACAAAAAGGAGCCGAGGCCAAAGCCCAGGCCGACGCAAATGCCGCCGATATCCAGGCTAAGGCATCTGCTAAAATTGACGAAATCAAAAATCAAGCCTCCGACAAGATGGATGACCTGAAGGCACAGGCAGCTGCCGCCAAAGATAAAGCCGCCGAGAAATTATCCGAACTGCAAGATCAAGCCTCCGACAAGATGGATAACCTGAAGGCACAGGCAGCTGCAGCCAAAGATAAAGCTGCTGAAAAATTATCCGAACTGCAAGATCAAGCCTCCGAAAAAGCCGCAGCCCTCAAAGATCAGGCAGCAGAGAAGACAAGCGAGCTTAAAGACAAGGCATCAAGTTTTTTTGAGAAAGTAAAAGAAAAAACGGCTGACGCCCTTAGAGCGGGAGCCGACAAATTAAGTAACTCGTAAAGACCCTTTTACAATCACAAAAGTGGCGGACGCAGAAACGTCCGCCACTTTTGTGATTGTAAAAAGCATATTATTTACTCTTCCCAGCGGAATACTGCACCATTACGGCGTGCGGGGTCAGCACCCGCATAATCCATAGAATACGGGCTACCCGAAGTAGGGCTTTTGCCCACATACCTATTGGTGCGCAGCGACATAAGCATGAACTCATGATTTAGATAATCCTGCCACAGGAATTCCTCGGCAAGGGACTCGTCATTGGTGAGACGTACATCTCCTGGGATACCGAAGCCTGAGCAGAACACATAACGACCATCGGCACACTGAAGCGCCACCTTTCCATTACCTCGGTCGACGATGCGGAAACGTGTCTGGTCATTGTCGGTATTCGCCGAAATATCGTGCATAAGCCCATGCGGAGTAGCATGCATCGGAAGCCCGGAGGCAAGATTTATGATGCGGAACGTCTTGCCATAAGGGATATTACCCGACCTGTCGGCAGACGTCTCTTCCACAGTGAAATCATCAAAATCGGCATAGCCGCCGTTTTTGCCGTCTTTATTGAAAGCGAACAATGATATGCGTGCTCCCTGGAAAGTGATGAGCTGATAGCTGAGTGTCATCTCTTTGCCGATATCGATGAAATCAACGCCATCGGTTGAATAGGCGTAATGACCCTTGTCATTATCAAAATCGCCCGCGAATCGCAGCCATATTTTATTATCATTCAAAGTCACGGGAGTGTCAATGGTGTCATTATTCAGCTGCTCGAACCATCTTAGCACCATGCCATCCTTTTCCTTGACTATTCCGGTCCATGAGCAAGGCACGTTGATGTTGCCGAGTCCTGCCACATCGCCGGGCTTCATATTCTTCACGTCAAGCTGTACGGTGGTAACAGAAGCCGGACCCACGGCACGTTGTGTCAAAGTGTTTCTTGCCCACATAAGTTGGTCGGCCGGCATAGTGTGCAGTCTAAGTTTTCCGTCCTTTAGCTGCCACATCTTGTCATCAGGATTATGATTCCACTGCCATATCCTGCCAAGTGTCTTACCGTCAAAGTCATCACTGCGCACATAAGCCGCATGAGGGGTCACGGTATCCCTTGCCGCGGTATTGGGTTTGAACCACGTGCGCGGCGCGCGGCCAAGGTTGCCTGGCAAACCGAGCATAGGCCATCCGTCGGTCCAGGTAATGGGGGCAAGCGTGACTGTGCGTCCAATCGAATGGAAATCCATCATCAGGAGCGCCCACCACTGCCCGTCAGGCGTGCTTACTATACCACCCTGATGAATATTTGATGCCCTCACCTTATCAGGGTCAGGGGGGGTGATACTCACCGGATGGCCGTCCGGCATAATGCGCCCTTTGATTTGTGTCATGGGCGAAGCATGGTATCCGAACGTTTCATCCGCTGTGATAACGCAAGTCTCATATGGTCCCCATATGCTCTTGCTGCGTGAGCATAGGGTGCGTCCGTTGGGTATATAGTCGGTTGACACCAGATAATACATATCGTCTATCTTATACATATGATGTCCCTCGCCCACGGCAGACCCCTCTGGTATAATCACACGCTCGGTACCCTCTACCGGTCCGCTCATATCGGGTTTTAGTTCGGTACACTTCACATTACCGTATCCATGTATGGCGTAGATTTTGCCGTCATCGTCAAAGAGCACACTCAAATCATAGATATTGCCGTTGACATTGACGTGCTTCCATGGTCCGGAAATATCCTCGCTCATAAAGCATTGCAGACCTTTGCCATTGACGTTGGAGAAAAGGTAGAACGTACCATTGGCATATCTTATACACGGAGCCCATATGCCTTGCCCGTAGATTTCCTTGCCGTTTTTTAGGGAGAAAGCATCGTCGTCGAAGTCGAATCGGTCGAAGCAGTATGATACATTTTCCCAATTGACAAGATCCTTTGAGTGCAGGATTACCAGACCCGGCACAGTGTGCATTGTGGTGCCGGCGAGATAGTAGTCTTCGCCCACACGTATCACATCCGGGTCAGAGAACTCGTCATAAAGCAGCGGATTAGTGAATGTGCCGTTGCCGTTATCAGCTGTCCATGAGGATGAGGGCGGCATGGCAGACATTCCAAATCCACCTGCGCAAAAAGCTACAGCGGAGAGAAGCGGTATTAAAGGGTTTTTCATGAAAAAGAATTTATTATATAATTGTATCTTTGTAAATACCTCCTAATTAGTTGCAAAATTAAGGAATATAAATATAAAAAGAAACAGCAAGCATGTGTTTTTACATTTTTTTTACAGAAATAGCGGAGATGCGTAACTATTCAGCTATCCAAATTAATTATCAATCAGCATTTTGCGATAGGCAAATTATATGATTTTGACATTCTTAAGTCAAAATTCTTACAATCTCAAACAAATACAAACTGACAATCAATGAGATATAAGTTGTCGCATAGCTGAATAGTTACACTTTGAAATAATAAAAAGAGGATAGATTTGTCCAAATACACACCTCCTTAAACGTATAGGAAATGATAAATCATAAGATATGACCATACGCCCGATTTTTTCAACACGCTTATTATTGGATAATATGAATACTATACACATAAGAATAAACGGCAAAAAATATATTGGTTAAAATCAGTTTATCATCGAGAAATGTCAAATAAAAGTATTAACTTTGAGGTGCGGAATTTCGGCAGAACTACTACACGCCATCAATACCGCGCTAAAATAATTCAGTAAAGCGCTTATGGATAAGAATTACGAAATAATCATACAGGAGAGAGCCGACAGAGTATTCCGCTCAATGGAAAGCAGAGTGACGGCACAGGAACTAACCCGCATAAAAGCCGCATTCCAACTCGCCCGCGAAGCCCACAAATCACAAAAACGCAAGACAGGCGAACCATATATTCTTCATCCCATAGCGGTAGCCGCAATCGTGGCCGAAGAAATGATGCTCGGAGCTAATCCGGTATGCGCAGCTTTTCTGCACGACGTAGTGGAAGACACGCCATACACAATTGACGATATACGCAAGAGCTTCGGCGATGACGTGGCCTTCCTCGTGAAAGTGGTGACAAAAAAAGACACCAGCGACTATGAATACTCCAAGCAGCTCGACAATTACCGGCAGATACTCAACTCCGTACAGTACGATATACGCGCCGTACTCGTGAAGCTCGCCGACCGTCTGCACAATATGCGCACATTAGCATCGATGCGCCCCGACAAACAGATGAAAATCGCCGGAGAGACCGACTATTTCTATGCCCCACTCGCCAATAGGCTCGGTCTGTACAATATCAAGACCGAACTCGAGAACCTCAGCTTCCGCTTTCGCTGCCCTGACGAGTATGAAGACCTTTCATCACATATCGTAAGACACCTGGAGGCAAACCGCAAAAACCTCGACACATTTAAAGCACAGATAGAGGAAACTCTGGTCAAAGCCGGCATTAAGGCAAAAGTATCAGTGGATTACCGCCGTCCATTCAGCCTATGGCGTAAGATGAAGAAATACGGCGAAGACTTCTCCCATCTAAAGTACCGACATTTTGTAGAGATAGTGTTTGATGACAACCAATCAACCCTCTCCGAAAAAGAAATGGCGATGAAAATCTACTGCATTCTCACCGACCGCTTCAAGGAAAAGCACGGCGGTATGAGCAACTACATTGATTCGCCAAAAGAAAACGGCTACCAAAGCATACACGTGAAGCTGCTGCCTGATTTCGGCCGGTGGCAGGAAGTGCATATCAGCAGCGAAAGGATGACCCGCCAATCGCAATTAGGCTGCGTGGCCGAGCGCACAGAGGACAATATACAACGCTGGATCGAGAAATTCCGCAAAGTGCTTCATGATGTAATCAACACTTCCAAGCACAACGAGCGGTATATGGAGGACATAATCTCCACCTTCTACAACGACGACATACAGGTATTCACCCCTACCGGCGAGAAGATAATCCTGCCACAGAATGCCACGGTGCTTGACTTTGCCTACGAGGTGCATACCGCTCTTGGCGACCATGCCAGATATGCACGCATCAACGGACGCCTTGAGCCGATAACCACGCCCTTACGGCGCGGCGACGTGGTGGAGATATTCACAGATAAGGATGTGCATCCGGGTGACGATTGGGATAGGTATGCCCATACATATAAGTCGCGAAAAGCAATACGCCGCTATAGGGAGAGCCTCCCCCACTCTTGCTATTGCCGATGCGAAGAGTGCAATCCTATACCCGGAGAAGAGGTGATAGGCATACGCGACCTATCTGATCAGAATAAGATTACCATACATCGCCGCGACTGCGAGAAAGCCATCACTTTGGCTTCGTCATACGGCGACAACGTGGTATCAGTGAATTTCAAGTCCGACAAAACCCTGTATCCGGTGACCATCACCGTGCGTGCGGTTGACCGACATCACCTATTCATCGACCTCACCGACTGCATCACCAACACGCTCAACCTATCCATGGAATCGTTTAATACCCAAACTACCCACAACATAGTGACGTGTAAAATCAGACTTGGCATACACTCAAACGATGAACTCAAAACCATCATCAACCATATATCAGCCATCGAAGGCGTGGACGAGGTGAAGCGCATCCGCAAAGCTGATGACGATTTCAATCTCTTTGATTGACCTAAGGCTGTTAGACTATAAAAAACAAAATATTTTTATCCGCAGACAAATGTACGGATAGGTCGAAAATAAGACCCTTCACTACAAAAGAACGTAGTTATATCCAAACTTTCCCTGAAAGTTTTATTTTTGAAGGGACTACTTCTGGAATTGAGCAGGCTATTGGGAATGCTGTCCCTGTTAAAATGGCAGAGCATGTTGCGCGAGCCATTTTGCGTTATTCAACCTCAAATACTCACATCCAATAGCTTACAATTAGCTATATGTAACTCAGTAAATTATAAAACTAAAAGGATACAGGGATATTTTGAGTTATCATCAAAATTGGCAGGATGAGATTGCCGTCTTGACCCAAAGTGGTTTTAGGCATAATAACTTTTTTGCAAAATAAAACTATAAAATTAGTTGCATAATTAATTTTTTAGTTATAACTTTGTGCCGTGAATCAAAAACAGCATAAAAGTAATGAAAGCAGGAAGGAAACCACAAGTGCTTACCGACAAGGAAGCCGTAATAATGAACATACTTTGGGATAACGGTACGCTATTCGTACGCGAGATATTAGAACGGTATCCCGAACCCAAGCCCCACTTCAACACCATAGCCACCACCGTGCGCATATTAGAAGGCAAAGGCTATGTGACACATGAGGAAATAGGCACTTCGCATCGATTCCGCACCACGGCAAAAAAAGAGGATTTCAGAGACAGATCCCTTACCGAAATAATCAGAAACTACTTCGGCAACTCCTACAAAAACATCGTGTCAGCCCTTGCTGAAGATGAGAAAATCTCAGCCGACGAACTGCGTGAGATAATCGACATTATCGAAAGCAAACACGGCAAAAAATAAATCCACATAACACCAACAATGGGCGCAGCACTCTCATACTCAATGATATCCGGCATTATATTGATATTTCTATACATATCGTATAAACTCACGATGTCCGGAGAAAAACAATTCTCGTGCAACAGGGCTATGGTATACGGCATATATGCAGCCTCACTCCTTCTTCCGGCTGCATATAGCATAGCAAAGTCAATACATACAGATGCTGCGAATACCACAATCGCAGCTACCGACATCACCCCTCACATTAGTATCATCACCACACCATTAGTAACCGAAGCCATGCCTATCTGGCCAAAACACCTATTACTTATCTACCTTACCGGGGCAATATTCGCATCACTCCGGCTAATCGCTTGTATAGCAAGAATCTGCTATATCACAAAGCGAGGAGAGAATGTAACGCTTGACAACGGCTATACCCTTGTACTCACCACCGACAGGATATTTTCCCCATTCAGTTTCATGCGCTATATCGTGATTTCAAGAGAAGACTATGAGAAGAGCAAAGACGAAATACTCACCCACGAGACGGCACATCTGCGCTGCCATCATTGGATTGACCAAATCACAGCCAATATCATAGCCATATTCATGTGGTACAATCCCGCTGCATGGCTAATGATAGAAGAACTCAAAAGCATACACGAATACCAGGCCGACGAAGCCGTGATAAAATCAGGCACTGACATAAGAAAATATCAATATCTACTAATAGAAAAGGCTGTAGGCAAGAGATTCCCGTCGCCCGCCAACAGCCTAAACCACAGTAAACTAAAAAAAAGAGTAACTATGATGTACAAATCAAAACCGACAAAGATGCGCCGCCTTGCGGGCATCGCCGTGATTCCCGCAGCTATCGCGGCAATCGCAATCACCGACATCCCGGCCGTAGCCAGAGTGATATCAGAGACAGAAAACGCCAACCTTATGGGCGTTTCCGCCGACAAAGATACGAATAATTCTCAAAACAGCCAAATACAGGATTTCTTCCAGTCGGTAGGAGCCAACTACACTCCGGGCGATTCCGTAATCAAAGCCGACTCCATCATCGTGACAGGATACGGCATATCAAGACACCTCGAGCCTGTGGAAGTAAGAGCTTTTAAAAACACTGAAATCACCAAAGAACTAAACGACACGTTAAGCCTAACGGCCACACCATGCGATTACTACGTAAACGGAGAGAGAATAACATTTGAGGAAGCCGGCAAAATAGACAAGAACAAGATAAAAAGTATCACGGTATACAAGCCGGAAGGATTGGTAGCTCAAATACGAATCGAATTATACGACGATAACGAAGAGCGATCTACCGTACATATCCAAGTGGATGAAAATCCCAAATTCCCGGGAGGAGAAAACGAGCTTATGCTTTGGCTCACCACTAATCTGCGATACCCCAAGGAAGCATACGATAAGGATATGGAAAGCATGATAACCGTCCGCTTTACGGTGAACAAGGACGGAAAGGTGTGCGACCCCACCATCGTAGGAGGCGAGAATGAATATCTGTGCCAAGAAGCTCTGCGTATTGTTAACGCTATGCCCGACTGGATTCCCGGAAAGATTGACGGCAAACCAGTAGACAGCTACTGCACACTGCCCATCAACTTCAGCCTTTGGACAAATAAGCAGTAAAAGTCGATAATCGGCCTGACAATGGATTTCACCGGTCATATCACCATGCTTACATGTGAAATATGACCGGTGTTTCCATTTTTTGCGATTTTTCTCAAAAAAATCGGGGATTTATTGTAACGTTTTGGCTTTACATGCATCTTATATACAAAAACCAATAATTTTATCACGATAAGGCAATGACAGAAGAGGAATTCAAAGAAAAGGTGATGCCGCATCATGCACGGATGATGGCAGAAGCCTTACGCATCCTCAAAAACCGCGAAGAAGCCCTCGACTGTCTGCAAGACGCCATGACCGCTTTGTGGAAATCAAGAGACACACTATACGATGTGGAAAACATAGCCGCATACTGTGTACGCTCTGCCACTAACAAAGCACTGGAGATGTTGCGCCGGCCATCTTTTGTCTCCACAGATGCCGGTAAAGACATAATGTCTGGCGAAACGCCCGCGGAATCCATAGAGCAAACCGAAAAAGTGGCTTTATTGAAGCAAGCGGTAAAACTTCTGCCTGAAATCGAGCGCAGAATCATCGTGATGAAAGCGTTGAAAGGACTGTCGAACGAAGAGATAGCGCAAACCACCGGACTCACCCAGGCCAATGTGCGCGTACTACTCCACCGCGGCAGAAAAAAACTAAAAGACTACCTTGACAAACACTACGGACTATGAAAGATATAAAGATGACAGACAAAGACCTTGACAAACTCCTGGCCGACTGGACAGAGGGGCTGTTACCACACGATGAAGACACCGAGGTGACAGAAAAGCTCATATCATTCATCGAGGACGATACGGATATAGAGGGCATGATGGACGCGCATATCCACGGCCTTGCCCAAAATGACATAATCTATAAAAGCAGGCTAAAGCGCCTATCATGGATATCAGCCGCGGCTTCAGTGTGCCTTATAGTAATAGCATCCATCATGCTGCTTCGCGACAACAGCGTCCCTACCAATAGCCAAACAGAATTGCTTACCCAAACCGATATAGAGACGGAGGCGGTAATAGCTCATTCGGAGCCGGATGACGATGCCCGGGCAGTGAATATAGATAATATCGAGATTAAAAGCGACGAAGCGCCTACGGCGAAAGCCAACGATAATTTCGGCAATGAGCCGAAGCAGCCGACATCACCAAAACCAGTCGTCCCGAAAGCGCGCCAGTCAGAAGAGCAAGCGCTAAAGGAGGCCATCAGAGATATGATAGCGGAAACTTCACGCCACGAAAAAGAGCTTGCGAACACACTGGCCGAAATAGACATAAACTTCAGCGACATTCTCGATGACGCCCTCGCAGATATGGCCAACGATACCGAACTGATGTCGTGCGACAATCTGATGAAATTTAACACCTTAGACAATGACTCGCCAAGGCGTAATGTCTTTGTGGCAAACCTCATAGACGCTTTTTCTTCGATGAAGCACTTAGACGTTGATATAAATTTCCAATAACAATACCCCCGAAACATGAAAAGACTTATAGCTTACCTTATGTTTATCTTTGCGATAAGCGCGCCGATGATAATGGCCCAACAACAAGCAGAGCCACAGCTTAAACTCCGTAAAGGCAACTCCATTAATGGCGTGGACTACACCTATATATCGCCCTGGATGATGAAAAACATGAAGCAGAAAGTAATCCAGGAATTAAAAGGCGTGCCTCTGGACAAAGTGGAATATATAGAAATACTGAAATCAAAGAGCAGAGGTAACCATCCGGATTTCAAATCCTTGGTAAACGCCCTATCCAACGAACCCGGATTCAAGCTTATAGGCTACAACCAGGACGATGACCATGGCGTGAAGATATGCGCTGACTTCACGAAAAGACACTCGAATGGAGTGTATACAAAATCAGACACCTCCACAATAAGCCGTCTGCTGATAATCCAATGGGCTGATTACGGCGCACAGCATCTTGTAATCTATATTGTAGGGGAATTGTCGCCCGAAGATGTCACCGGACTTTTCCAATTGTAGCCATCGATACATCCTAAGGCTACACTTCAATGATTAAATAATGAGTAAATCAGAATATTCGCTTGGAGCTGACTATAGCTTGGAGTGAATGGGGCCCTTATCTTATCTAATACATGATACACAGATAAAACAACCACCTAATCACGTTTCCTAAATTATACGAATACAATGAGAATCCCTAACTTAGCATTTTACACAAAACTATTGATAGCAAGCATCCTCATTACCATGACCCACATCACAGCCCACGCCGAAGGCCCTTTCTACATAGGCGGACGCGTAAAAGAATCGCTTGGCAAAACCGACCTAACCGCCGCTGTAGTGATGACACTGAACGCCGATGGCGAAGGCGTGGATACATGTCGATGCGACAGAAGCTTTACAGTAATGAACGGCGAAAAGATCATGAAATCATATTTCAACTTCGTTGTGCCTCGCCGCGACTCGGTGTACACTATAGAGATAAGTTGCCCGAATTATATCACCAAGACCATTACATATGCCGTAAAAGACATAGGCAAACGAGAGTCATCCCGCTCCATACCCACAATCTTTCTGGAGCGCGCGCCAAAACAACTCAACGAAATGACCGTAACGGCCACAAAAATAAAGTTCTACAATAAGGGCGACACCTTGGTGTATAACGCCGATGCCTTCGAACTGGCCGAAGGCTCCATGCTTGACGCACTGATAGAACAGCTGCCGGGAGTGGAGCTGAAAGAAGGCGGTCAGATATATGTCAACGGTGAATTGGTGGAATCGCTACTACTCAACGGCAGGGAATTCTTCAACGACGACAACGAACTTATGCTCGAAAACATAGGCGCCTACACCGTGAAGAATATCGAAGTGTACAAGGGGCATAGCACCGACGAGAAATGGAAAAAACAGACGTATGGCAAGAAGCACCTCACCATGGACGTGAAGCTAAAACGCGAATACAACACCGGGCTTACGGCCAATGCCCAAGCCGGATACGGAACGGAAGACCGATATATGGCACGGCTATTCGGCATGTGGTTTAACAGCACCACAAGGCTTACCTTGGTAGGCAACTTCAACAACCTAAACGACACACGCAAACCCGGACAAAAAGACACTTGGACACCGGAAATGATGCCGTCGGGCACGCGCAAATACAGTATGGCTGCTTTTGACTACAACCATATGAACAACTTAGAGACCAAACGCTTCAGAGGCGACCTCACATATAAAGGCACATTCAACGACAACCGAAACACCACCTACCGCACCAACTTCCTTGCAGGAGGCAATACCTACGAGAATTCATTCTCAAAATCATACAACAAGAGCCATCGGTTATCATCATATCATTATGGTACGATACGTTCGGATAAATGGATGCCTACATATGTGGTAAAGAGCATATACGAATATAAAGACAACGAATCGGAAGCACTCTCTGGAGCCTTCTCCGAAGACTACACCAATATGACTTATGAGACTCTAAAGGCACTATATACCGAAACTGACGAGGCGACATTGAAATCAATACTCAACCGAGCTTCCACACGTACCGACGGTAATTCCCACACAACTGTACTGCAATTCTTTCCCGGAATCAATTATTTTGTGCCGCGCACCGACGATGTTATTTCCAATGAATTCGGCATTATGTACCGTGGACGAAAAGAGGATGTATGGAAAGATTATACCGTGAATTACGGTGACAACCCCATCCCCTCAGAACGACGCAGACAGTATATCGACAATACCCCCAATAGGGAATTCGGCATACAGAACAATCTGACCTACTCGCTTTTAATAAGTAAAGTGCACATGAATATCAACTACGAATACAAATTCAACAACAACGTAAAAGACTCATATCAATACGCACTCGAACGCCTTGAGGATGTGGGCATATTCGGACAACTTCCCACCGGATGGCTCAACACCCTTGATCCACAAAACTCATACAGATCACATCTCTACCAGAACACCCATTCGTTAACACCGAATATTTACATTTACGATCATTCCGGATCGAAACTACTATATATATCGATTTCCCCGGAATTTACCATAAGGCACGCACACATGAACTACGAACGCGCCGGACGCTTGTATCCTATACACCGGAAATATTTTCTCACCACTTTTGGCGGACACACCGCACACATAGAATACTCTTGCGGATATAGTGATGAGAATCAATTTACACCGAAGCACCAAATCACATTCGATTACCTTATGACACCCACCACACCTGATCTATTGGACCTTACCGACATCGTGGACGACTCTAACCCGCTTAACATTTACATAGGCAATCCCGACCTTAAAGTGCAGTACACCTACAATTCGAGAATCCAATACACATTCAACGGCTCTAAGACACATCCGCTAATGAACACATTCACCGTGGACGGAAGCATCACAAATAACGCATTGACACAAGGATACACATATGACACCTCCACTGGTGTACGCACCAACAAGATGTACAACGTGAACGGAAACCGTATGCTATGGGCATCAGATTATTTTAGTCTGCAATTCGGTGACAAAAACCAATTTACCGTGACATCCAACTCCAGCGCCACATGGAACCGCTATGCCGATATGATAGGCACCAACGGCGAAGCCCCTACCCTCTCGAAAGTGAACAATCGCACGCTGTCGGAGCAACTGACATTCGTCTGGCAGATAGGCAAGCAGAATATCCGCTTCACCGGCAACTACACCAACCGCTACAGCTACTCTCCGCGCGAGGATTTCCGCACCATCAACGCCAATCATTTCTCATACGGTATAGTGGCCAACTTCAAATTGCCATATAATTTAGGCATCAACACCGACTTCAACGTGTACAGCCGCCGCGGCTACGGGGTGAGCCAACTCGACACCAATGATGCCATATGGAACCTGCGCCTCACATGGACACCGGCAAAAGCCAAACAATGGCTCTTTATGCTCGACGGATTTGATATGCTGCACCAGCTCTCCAACGTGAACTATGCCGTGACGGCTTCAGGACGCACCGTAAGCTACAGCAACGCACTGCCCCGCTACATGATGCTGTCGGTACAATACCGTTTCCAAAGGCAGCCGAAGAAACGGTGAATCTTTCTTGCGCAAAACCATAAATAAACAAAATAAGTAAGCATAAATTTATTTAAGTGCTTACTTATTTTGTTTTAGAACATAATTTTGCCTACCTTTGTATAATCATTAAAGACATCGGTATTATGAGCAATATAAAATACCCTATAGGCATACAGTCGTTTGAGAAAATAAGGCGTGACAACTACTTGTATGTCGATAAGACAGAGTATATTTATAATATAATAAAAGATGGGACATACTGTTTCCTGAGCCGACCCAGACGGTTTGGGAAAAGCCTGCTTATTTCTACTATAGAAGCCCTATTCCAAGGTAAGCGCGAGTTATTTAACAATCTTGCAATTGATTCATTGAAATGGGAATGGCTACCACATGAGATACTTCATCTTGACTTCAATGTCCGTGACTATAGTGGTAATAATAGTCTTAGGACAATAATAGAACGACATCTATATGAATGGGAAGGAAAATATGGCCTTACCGCGAAAAACGATATTCTTGAAGACCGGTTTATATCTGTAATCAAGAAAGCGCATGAGATTTCGGGAAGAGGTGTGGTAATTTTGATAGACGAATACGACAAGCCTCTCGTCAACACCCTTCATGACAAGAATCTCCATAATGCTTTTAAAAGGCAGATGCAGGCATTTTACGGTGTACTCAAATCACTCGACGACTATATAAAATTCGGTATGCTCACCGGTGTGTCAAGATTTAGCAAAGTATCCGTATTCAGCGGATTAAACAATCTTGAGGATATATCCATGCAGCCTCAATACAATGCAATATGTGGCATTACCGAGGAGGAACTATCCGAATACTTTCACATGAGTATGGAAGATATGGCAAAAGCCGAAAATGTCAGCGTAAATGAAATCCACAAGGAATTGAAAGCCAATTACGACGGTTATCATTTCGCCAATACCGACGAAGACATATATAATCCTTTCAGTTTGCTCAACACCTTCAAAAGCAAGATGTTTGGCTCTTATTGGCTGGCCACCGGCACAACATCTTCGCTTCTAAAAGTACTTAATCTTAACACTTATCCGATAAAAAGCCTGGAGGGATGCAGAGCTACTGAAAATATGCTAAACGGAGCTGACATATTCCTCACCGATCCAATTCCTCTTTTTTTCCAAACGGGATACCTCACAATTAAAGGATATGACCGTGAGTTCAAAGAATATCTGTTGGGATTTCCTAACAGGGAAGTTTCCGAAGGATTCAATGACCTTATACTTAAGACATGGATGAGAAACACAGAACTTACCACCCTTATAAGTGATTTTGTAAGAGATGTGAGGAGTGGAAAGGTAAAGGATTTCATGAAAAAGCTTGAATCCTTCTTTGCCGGGATACCATACGACCATGCTAAAAACGGAAAGTGCACCGGTGATATGAATGAATCGGGAATACAAGGCGACAAAGAGGTACATTATCAGAATGTGATGTATGTAATAATGAAACTGATGGGATTCTATGTGCACACAGAATACCGCACCAGCGACGGCCGTATAGATATGCTTGTGGAAACCAGAGACTTTCTCTATATAATGGAGTTTAAGATTGATGGCTCTCCCGAGGAAGCCCTTATGCAAATTGATGAGAAAAATTATACGCTTCAATTCCGACATTATGGCAAAACCGTATACAAAATAGGTGCAAATTTCGACACCAAAACGCGTCGCCTTTCAAAATGGCTTTACGAAGAAGAAAAATAAAAACGCCTAATGTATATACCTAAAATGCACATTTATAGAATCCAGATATTTTTATATGTTTTGCTTGCCATGCTGCTATGCGGATGCAATAGCGATGTATTCGTTGACAGAGTGATAGATCCGGATGGCAGCTTCACTCTCGACGGCAACCTCGGCACACATGAACTTAAAATCACCAAGAAAGGGCTTACTGACATAAGCTTCGAGAATGATGTGGACTATAGCGCAGTGGTAGAGATGTACGGTCACGATGGTGAACGCCTATACCATATCAGCAATGTAGACGAGGTGGCAAGCATCCTATATTTCTCCAAAAGATTCGCCTTACAATTCGGTATCTCCGGAAGCGACATTACCGTAACGGCTCTTGACAACGCATACACATACACAATAAAAACGCAGGTAATCCTTCACTACGGTCCATTAACGAAAACGATAGAAATATCCGTCACTCCCGGACCACAGATGAAGATAAACGAGTTGACATTCTCGACATCAGCAAAACCCGGCATAAGTATAATCACAGGTATACCCCACAAATTCCACAACAATAACGATTCGCCGGTGCACTTCATAGTGTATCCATACAAAGAGGCCAAATCAAGACTGGAGCTGAGGTATGACGACGATTGGGCATACGAGGCAACGGGGACTGTGGACCTGCCCATTTACCGTGACGACAAATGGGAACTATCCCCTACCGACAACCTGAAAGAAATCACCCTCGGTCCGTCGACATACTACTACGCCGAAAACACTGACACACTAAATACAACGACAATCGCGGTACCGCCCCAATCCACGGCAGAGAGCGTAATGAAAGTAACCTATGCCACATTGCAGACCTCATTTTGGGCATATGTACAACTCCCCAACTCCAAACTCATGTGGAGCGTGTCAGGGCAATGCCTGATATCCCAACCTATAGATTATAATATAGACGTAAGATGCTACGAAAACTAATAGCCATAGCATTGGCAATAATATCCATTTCGACGGCTATAGCCGCAGGGACAGACTCCATATCCTCAGCCAACATAAGCAATATGCAATGGCATATGGGCGCAGAGGCGTCATTGGGATATGTGCCCGGCACCAACGCCTTTCTCCGCGGCTACAATCTAAATCTTATGCGTATCCGCGGGAGCGCGTCCGGAGAGATGAGAGTCGGATGCAGTTTTGCAGCTAATTCGCGTCAGGGGTTGCTGTATAAGGGATTGTACCAAGGTATTGGGGTTAGCGCCAATTCTTTTTTCACCCCATCGCTATTGGGGTCACCCACTGCGGTGTACGTATATCAGGGTGTACCGATAGTGCATTTCACACCACGTATATGGCTTGGATACGAATGGAAATTCGGCGCGGCTTTCGGATGGAAACATCATAAGGAAGATATCGATGACAACAATGCGGTGGTGAGCACGTCGGTCACCGCCCTGATGCACTTGGGCGTAAAACTGAATTACTCGCTCAACGACAAATGGACGGTATGGCTCGGTGGGGAAGGCGCACATTACTCCAACGGCAACACCTCCTGGCCTAATGCCGGCATAAACTCGGTAGGCATAACTGTGGGTGCGGTATATACATTTAATCAGCAGAAAAAGCCGGATATCGACATACGAAATCTGGAACGGGATGCCGACCGCGGCAGATGGGTATATGACATCATGGCATACGGTGCTTGGCGTAAACGCGCGGTAAGTATCGGCAATCCGGCTATGCCTGAACTATGTCCAGGCAAATTCGGTGTACTTGGCTTACAGTTGTCGCCAATGCGTGTGCTCAACAGATGGGTAGCCGTAGGGCCGTCGCTCGATTTGCAGTGGGATGAAGGTGCCGGGCTTTCACCCTATTGGGTGGAGGGCACGCATGACAGCTATCTGAAATTCGAACGGCCGCCATTCGGCAAACGTATCAAAGCCGGCATATCTGCTCATGCCGAACTCACCATGCCGATATTCAGCATAAATGCGGGCATAGGCTATGATTTCATTAATCCAAAAGGCGATAAACGCTTCTATCAGTCGCTTTCTCTCAAGACGTTCATTACCCGTCATTTATATCTCAATATCGGCTATCGCCTCGGTGACTTCAAAGATCCGCAGAATCTCATGCTCGGTGTGGGTGTAAGGATATAGTTATTTAAAGATTTTACTTCATTTTATTTTGAAAGTTTTTTATTTTGCATTAGTGAAAACATATTGATTTTATATCACTAAAATAAGCGAGACTTTTTGAAAAAATTCGTAACTTTGCATTCGATTTAACAAATGCATGAACGACTAACTGACTTGTAAAGTTTACTCATAAATAATTTGTGCTTAAACGATATATTTATCTAACACCATGAACAGAGACAAAGAATACGTATTGGAATTTGTAAGACGCTTGATTGATGTCTTGGATGAAGGCTCAGAAGCACTAATCGCTGCCGGTATGCCCCGCAAGACGGCTTTTGATATCGAAAGATTAAAGACACTTATACCTCAAGGTGAGTATTCTGATTTTGTGGATTGGTTTTACTCACTTATGTCTGCCGACAAATGGCGTATTATCGACACTGCGGGAGGGAAAAGAGTACATCTTGAGGGCGAAGCGAATTATGACAGACCTTTCACCTATGGCGGCATCTCCAAATGTATACGCAGAGGCATGCGCAAATTTGCTGATTTTTCGCTGATTCCGGTGCGGGATGCGGAAATGGCAGGATATAAGGGATATTCCGAAGCAGTGGCTTTAATGAACGTAATATTATCAGGAGAGGGCACTTATCAAGCGTGGCGCGCTTTTTCCAAAGCCTCACACAGATATGGGAGAAAAGCTCTATGTGCCACTCTACTTGCGGGTTCTGACGAATGGGAGGAGGCTTGCAATACTATAATGAAAATGCCGATACTATGAGCAAAAAAATTGGAATATCAAGTAGATGAATAACTATCCGATAAAATAAGCGAGACTTTCGGGAAAAATTCGTAACTTTGCATTCAATTATGCGACTGCACAGACAATGGCCTAATATGTAAGTGATAATATATTCAACATATTCAGAAAATTCCTTGTTATCGCATAATGTTTTCTCCGCAATGGAGCGTGCTTTGCACGGTTAGGTCGTTGGTCTGCCTACAATTAAGCATCATAAAATAGCAATGGCTGAGAGGAAAGATTTCATAAAAGGGAAAAAGGCTATTACATTTTTAGACCTTTTCGCCGGTGCCGGGGGAATCAGTGAGGGATTTCTCCAGGCTTTTACTGATAATAAGTATTTTAAGTTCATCCTTGCCAGTGATATAAATGAGAATTGTGAACTTACTCATAAAGTGAGGTACAATCATCAATTAGGTCTTGACACCAAGTTCCTTACTTGCGATATAATGTCTCCAGACTTTACATCACGACTACTCGAGCAACTTAATGGTCAGGAAATAGATGTTGTAACCGGTGGTCCGAGTTGCCAGAGCTTCAGTTTGTCAGGCCGAAGGAAGCGCTTTGACAAGCGAGACAATTTATTTCTCCACTATCTAAATGTTATCAGGCAACTTCGGCCAAAATATTTTGTCATGGAGAATGTCAAGGGGCTGCTTACCAAAGATAAAGGCCATTTCAAAGATGCCATTTTAAGGGAAATACGTTCTATTATAGATGATAAGAATGTACCGCAATTCATGGTATATCTTGATAAAATGCTTAGCGAAAGCGTGTCGCCATTTGTCAAAAGCTGCATAATCAAAAAAGTGCAAATGGAAATCTGTGATGATACGAATGCAGAGCAATCGAGAACAGATTATTTCACATATCTTGAAAATCAATTCAGAAACATTACAAGAAAGATTGAGTACAGATTGAGCAAATCAAATTGTCAGATAGCGACAATTCGGCATGGTCTTAATTTGCTACGTCAAACCGAGGAAAGGAACAGCATATCTGAAAGTGTCATTAATTTGAAAACCATAGCAAATGTCGACAACGACTCTTATGTGGATGATTTCAACAATTTCCTATCATTGCTTGATGATACAACAATTATCAATTCAATTCTTTCTGCACTTGACACATTCGATGGATTCGACAACAATTCGTCCGATGCAAAGGATTTCCGCGATATGATACAGCTATATTCCTTTACGCTTGACGAAGCGTTAGAAAAGGTAAAAAAACGCGCTCTTGACCACGGTTCTATAGACGAGCTTAATCAGCTTTTAGAAGGATTGATATTATATCGTGTAGCCAAACCTATTGTAGTACATTCAGCCGACTACGGAGTACCTCAAAACCGCGAGCGTGTGATTTTTATAGGATGCAGGAAAGACCAGCCACTTATCGATAATATACCTCCTACGGTAAACGATGACGAGAAAGTCACTGTATACGAAGCTATTCATGATTTAGATTTCATCGGTAACGGGACTATTGAAACGAATTATGGTAAAACACGGGAAATCAAAGAATACGAACCCTTAATACGCCGTAGAGAAGTACAGGGACCGATTTCTGATGCCGAAGATGCGCATACATTTGCTGAATGGTCTAAAATTGGTCGGCTCTCTCACCGATTTACATTCGCAAGCGACCCATTCTATGTGAAATCAATCGATGATTTGCAAAACAACTTATTTCGCGAAGATCAAGCCTTATACAATCATCAGACAAGCTCTCAAAATGATGATGTCAAGAAACGTCTGCAAATTATAGCGGAACATGGTGTTTATGACACAACCTGCAAAGCTGAATTATCAAGATTAGGACTTGATTCAAATAAACGAAATTACACGGTACTTAATCCAAAGGGCCAGAGTCCGACTGTAGTAACAATGCCTGACGACTTTATTCATTATTCTGCTCATAGGGCTATGACCGTAAGAGAAATGGCACGACTCCAGTCTTTCGACGATTCATTTGTTTTCCAAGGGAAAAGGCAGACCGGCGGTATAAAGCGGAAATCCGAGATACCACAATTTACGCTTGTGGGCAATGCAGTGCCTCCATTGATGGCAAGGGCTATAGCTAACACTATCTTACTAAACATCAAATAAGAATACTTATGATACACATGCGTCCATTCACCCCTTTTGAGGAGAAGAACATGGCATTTATGGTAAATCATAATGTAGAGTTTACTCTTGTGCAAATTACTGCCACCGGTTTGAAAAAAGGCATAATGGACGCTACCGCCCCTATGCGCACTTTCTTTCTTGAGAAAGGAGCACATAATTATGATGAGCAGAAGCAAGGACAAGAATATAAACAATTTATCAAGACAGTAATTATCGATGCTAATAATGCCAAAGAGACGTTTACTTCACTTTATCGACCTATTACGAAAAAAGGTGATCCGCGACTATGGATTTATGGCATCAAAAAATTCACAAAAGAGGATGACATATATGCTATCTGTATCCTAAATGGGAAATTTTTTGTCATCAACATCACTTCATGTGATATTGAGGCCTCATTCCTTTCAGCAAATCAATCTGTACTGAAAGACGTTATTACCGAATTTCATAAAACCTCATATTCTGTTAGTGAAGAACTTCTTGACATTTTCCGCAAAAATTCAGGAATATGGTTTGAATCAGAAGTACTTGCTGATACAGGGATAGGGCGCACAATAGAGACAATGTTAGGAATTTCTCAAAACTCCGACAAAACTCCCGACTACAAAGGTATCGAGCTAAAGAGCCACCGTGATAAACGATCATCGACAAAGAACGTGCTGTTTTCTCAAACGCCCGACTGGAATCTAAGTAAATTGAAATCTGGCAAGGAAATCGTTAACTGCTACGGATATGATTTTGGTGATGGACGCCTCACATATCAAAATACCGTACAATGTAATCGACCTAACGCCCAAGGGCTGGGTCTGAATCTTGAGCTTATCAGTGAATTGCTTGAGCTGAAACACTATGGTGTAAAAGTAGAAGATGTGGCTGTATGGATGTTACGCAAGCTGCATAGTCGACTCAGCGAAAAACACCACGAAACATTTTGGATAGAAGTGGAAAATGAGGTATACGACGGTAAGGAATATTTTCGTTACAACAGTATCGAGCACACACGTAATCCTAATATACAGCAATTTGATACACTATTAAATATCGGTATCATAACAGTGGATTTGATGTTGTCTCGGCCGAGCCGGCGTGGCGACACCTATAGCTTTAAAATCAAGAAAAAAGGGATGCCCCTCCTTTTCCCTGAAAGCATAACATATAATCTTGCAGACGGTTATAGATAAATATAATAACATAATGCTCAGCATACAGATCATACAAATGGATAATTCACAACTTACAAGAATCACATCGACCGAACTCCAAAACAAGATAAAGGAAGCCAAAGACAAAGGGAATTTGCATTTGAGCAATCTCAATCTATGTGACTGCGAACTGAAGAATATAAACCTAAATGGATTTACTCTTGATAATATTATTTTTTCACGGCATAATGCGGAAGATGAGGATTACAAGATAATATTTAATGTGTCATTCGAGAAAGCTGAATTAAATAATGTCTCATTTGCCCACTCTAATCTCAAACAATGCAACTTCGACAATTCTAAAATAAAGAATGGCGATTTCTTTTATTGCAAGCTAATGGTCTGCAGATTCAGATCTGCCTCAGTAGTACTATCTGACTTTAGATATTCAGAAATAAAAAACAGTTCGCTATCAAAATGCAGTTTCACCGAATGCGATTTTTACATGTGTGGTTTTCTCGGAGTCACCACTCTACACGACACCACTTTAATAGATTGCAGTATAACAGATGCTATTTTTGAACATAATATAATCAGAATAGACAATATAAAGTCTCTGCTTCAAGAGAACTATGACACATATATCAATGTGCTACAACATACAACAAATCGCATACATAATCCCTTAAATCCGAAAGCTCATACTGTGCATAACACGGATCTGACCCCAGAAATGAAGAGGGAAAAAGAATCACAAATAGCATCGGAGAGCGCAGACGCTTATTTATCTCTGAGCGGGATATACCAAGGCAAGGGATATACCCAAGACTCAAATAAAGCCTACAAGAGATCCAATGACTGGAGATTAAGGCACTATATACTTGAACTAAGGAATAAGCCTTTTTCAAAAAGGACACATGTAAATATTCTGAATATTCTAAAATATTCCGGTATCCAAATGATGGGATATGGCTATCAATGGTGGAAAGTATGTATAATATTTCTGATTGTGGCTATTGCCGGCGGCGCATACATGCACTTTTGCGTGCCGGATATGGATATCATGGAAGCATACGCACGTGGGCTCAATAATTCAATGGGTCCACAAGAATCCTTTGCGGAGCGTGTCGGCAATTTTCTATACTCAAGCACACATTCCGCATTAGGATTACTGATAATCGGATTTTTAGGATTCATATTAGCCAATAAAGTACGCAATAACTCTTAATCAAAAAAATTTCCCGCATTTTTTGTAACGTTTTGGCATTTCATGCGTCATATTAGTATAAAAATATCTCAATCATATGAAACGAACAGACATATACCCGATAGGGCAACAAGACTTTAAGACACTAAGAGAGTTTGAAGCTATGTACGTGGATAAGACGCAGTTTATCGAACAGATAATCGAGTCGAAAAGCCAATACTATTTTTTGGCACGTCCGCGTCGCTTCGGCAAGAGCCTGTTTCTTTCCACATTACGGTATTTTTTTGAGGGAGAGCGATACCTTTTCAAAGGATTGCATATAGATAGTACAGATTGGACATGGGAGAAGTATCCCGTGTTCTACATTGACCTGAACTCCGGTGAGTATACCGATACAGAGAATATCGATAAGACATTCGACAGATTACTATCTAAATGGGAAGAATCTTATAGTATAGTGCCAAAATACAAAGACGCGTCAATAAGATTCCAGGATATAATCGAGACAGCCCACGAGAAGACCGGCAAACTTGTGGTAATTCTGGTAGACGAATATGATAAGCCACTTGTACGGAATATAGACAGCGAGAAATTTGATTCATACAGAGGGAAACTCTCAGCCCTGTACTCCAACTTCAAGACATGTGCTGAGCATATACGCCTGGTATTCATGACCGGAGTAAGCCGTTTCAGTAAATTGAGCATATTTTCAGACCTCAACAATCTTAATGATATAACGTTCGATAACCAATATGCCGATATATGCGGTATAACAGAATATGAGCTTTACGAAAATTTCAAAGCGGGAATTGAAAATCTGGCGATAAAATATAATATCTCATACGAAGAGGCAAAAATAAAATTAAAGAACAACTACGACGGGTATAAATTCGCGGAAGAAGGAAACGACATTTATAATCCTTGGTCGCTTTTTAATTGTCTGAAAAAAAGCTCGATTTCAAATTATTGGAATGAGACCGGATTCCCGTCTATAATAGCTAAATCCCTAAAGCGCATAAATGCAGACTTAGAGGAGATATTCGACACCTATTGCGAAGAGACGGAAATGAAAGGATTCGATCTTGCTAATCCAAATCCAATAGCTTTAATGTATCAGACAGGATATCTCACCATAAAGGATTATGATATCGAAACAGGTTTATATCATTTATCCGTGCCTAATCGCGAGGTAAAAGAAGGCTTAGTGAACGTACTTATCCCCTACTACGCAAAGTTTAAATCCGAAGCTGACGAATCAAAAATCAAGAGTTTCGTAAGATACCTGAATATAGGACAACCTGATAAATTTATATCTTCACTACAGACATACTTTGCGGGAGTATCATATATGCTGCAAATGGACAATGAAAATAATTTTCATAATGCTTTCTTCCTTATATGCAGCCTTATCGGATTAAAGACAGATGCCGAAATCTGTACATCAGACGGTCGTATCGACATTACCATCAAGACACCCCAATATATTTATATCATTGAACTTAAATACGACAAAAGTGCAGAGGACGCACTCGCTCAGATAGAAGAGAAGAAGTATGAGCGAATGTTCTGCAATGACCATCGCAAAATTTTCAAGATTGGGGTTAGTTTCTCATCCGAAACACGAACCATAGAGGATTGGCTTATTAAAGAGTAACCGCATTTCCACTTAAAAATCTAATTACACAATTACAACTTATATGCAGGAAAAAGTATTTACAAAATGTATTGCGGCAGTGATATTCATCGCTTATGCTATCACCGCCATCGCCGCAAAGAGCGTGAAAATTGAAATGCCATGGGTGGAAAAGCCTAATACCGGAAATCTATTTGTAGAAGCGGTGGAATTGACTCCCGACTCCACCACCGTGACATTCCGCACATACTGCTATCTCTGGAACAACATCAATATACAGCCCGGCGCACACTTAGAGCATGGCGGCAATAGCTATGCCATACGAAGTGCGGAAGGCATACAATTGGGCAAAAAAATAAATATACCGGCATTAGGAGATTCAATATTCAGCATATCATTCGAGCCGCTGCCATTGGATACCAAAACCTTTGATTTCATAGATGGAGACAAAGGCAACCACTTCAAACTGATAGGCATACACACCGACAAAACTTTTGCCGGCCAGATGCCTATCGACCAAATAAACGTGCTGCCGGAGCAGAAATGGGAAAAGGGAATAGCGGTGCTTAAAGGACAGATACTGAATTACGATCAAGAGGACGAAAAAAAGAGCGTGGAAGTGTATCCACGGTCCGCACTTGGCACACAGATAGAAAAAAAGACAGGGGTTGCCTCTGTAAATGAAGACGGAAGTTTTACTGTGAGCATACCGATATACCAAAGCTACCAACCATGCTTTTTAACAGCACCTGGTTTTTACGGATTAATTTATCTCTCCCCCGGTACAGAATCATATGTGACCATCGACCAATCACAGCGATGGTCGAGAGGCAACCAAGGAAATGACGGAAGCGTGACATTCACCGGAGCCAACAGCGAACTCAATAACCAGCTAAGTCTGAATATAGGACATGATATGGTGTGGGACTGCTTCTCCAATAATTATTCGAGGAATAAGGCATACACAGCCCAAGAATACTCATCGGATATCATGCTACATAGCCGGCACCGTAAAGATAAGATAGACCGCCTGCCTTTTACCCCTGCAATGAAGCAATTGCTGAATATAATAATCGACAATGACATTGTAATCTCGCATCTCGACAATATGGATACAGATTTTATGATGTATAACGACGACTTTTCATACTATGATTTCGCCAAGCGTATAGATGTGAATAATCCAATGCTTATGTGGGCTGAAATTTATGATAGCATGATTAGTAGGTTGTATGGATTCAATTTAGACAGGACGAAAATATTCACCACCGACAACACCTCAACTGCCCTATATACATATATGATTGACAATAAAATAGTGGCCGATGATGATATGGATTTGGTGCAATCGCTGATAAAGCATAATACCGACAATTTCCCACAATCCGTAATCGACGAATATATTTCTGCCACATGCGCACAAATAAGGCACTATTCCGACTCACTCAACCTTGAAGGAAGACGTAAAATCCAAGCAGACAAATTGATAGGGAAGCTGCAATCCGGGAATATCAACCAATTCAACACCATATCATCATATTACGTGTCATGGCTTTACGATTTGATAACCAACGGATATAAATTAAAATTCCAAGGTGTGAATTTTAAAAACGACTATATAAATACGGTGAGCCAATTCTATGAGGACAACGATTCGATAATCAAAGTATTTCTAAAAAAATACGAGGACGTGATTGACGCATGGAATATGGAGAACAATATAGACAAGAGCATTGCCAACATCAAAAAAATAACAGATATAAGTTCACCAACAATAAGACAACTCTTCACCACCAACGCTTACATCAACTTCATCGAACACCGCAACACCCTAAAGGAAAGCTACATATCCTACTGCCGCAAGAATCTGCCCAATTTGTTCTATGACTATGTGATGAGCCAAAACCAGTCAATGGCCAATGTGTTGCGCCGGTCAAATGTAAACATACTTGAAATGGCGGCAGATACTTCCGGCGATGAGATACTGAAGCAACTCGCCGAGAAGCATAAAGGCAAAGTGGCGTATATCGATATTTGGGGTACATGGTGCTCGCCGTGTCTTCATGCCATAACAGAGATAGAGCCGGTGAAGAAGGAATATGCCGATAATGTATCATTCGTGTACCTTGCGGATGAGTCATCTCCTAAAGAGGCATGGGAGGAGAAGATACAAACAATAGAGGGCGACCACTTGCGCCTGACACAGACACAGATGCGGCACATCATGAACAGATTCGGCTTCAACGGCTACCCCTCGTATATAGTGTTAGGAAAAAACGGGGAGGTGGCATTTGCCGGACATCTCTACTTCATAGATGACATCAAAGAACTACTTGACAAGGAAATAGCCAAGGAATAAAACGCAAGAAGCCATTAGGTATAATATAAAAATTCGGGGCATCCATAAAGGGTGTCCCGGATAAACAAATTAAAAGTGAAACTCAGTTTTTGAATACCAACTCATCGTCGGACACATCAATGATGATGGGGCGATCTTTATCCACTTTCTGGGCAAGGATATCCTTTGAGAGCTGATTGAGCACCAAGCGGTGGATAGCACGCTTTACCGGACGGGCGCCGAACTCGGGATCATACCCCTCTTCGGCGAGGAAATGCAAAGCAGCCGGAGTGACTTCGAGAGTGACGCCATTACGCTCGAGCATCTTGCGTATGCCACGAATCTGCAAGCCCACAATCTCCTCAATCTCATTCTGGTTGAGCGGAGTGAACATTATAATTTCATCGATACGATTGAGAAATTCCGGACGGATGGTCTGCTTAAGCATCTCCAGTACCTCGGCTTTAGTTTTCTCTATCACCTCACCTCTATTATCAGGCGTCATCTTGGCGAAATTGTCGCGGATGAGCGGCGAACCCATATTAGAGGTCATGATTATGATAGTGTTCTTGAAGTTGACGTTACGCCCCTTATTGTCGGTAAGACGACCATCGTCGAGCACCTGAAGCAGGATGTTGAACACATCAGGATGAGCCTTCTCTATCTCATCGAAAAGCACCACTGAATAAGGTTTGCGCCTTACAGCCTCGGTGAGCTGACCGCCCTCGTCGTATCCGACATATCCCGGAGGCGCGCCTACCAGACGGCTCACGGAATGCTTCTCCTGATACTCGCTCATATCGATACGCGTCATCATATTCTCATCGTCAAACAGATACTCGGCAAGAGCCTTGGCCAATTCGGTCTTACCCACACCCGTGGTACCCAAGAAGATGAACGAACCGATAGGACGCTTCGGATCATTAAGCCCGGCGCGCGAACGACGCACGGCATCGGCTATGGCAGCTATCGCGTCATCCTGCCCCACCACACGATCGTGGAGTTCGGATTCGAGATGCAGAAGTTTCTCCTTCTCGCTCTGCACCATCTTGCTCACAGGTATACCTGTCCAGTGCGACACCACATCGGCAATATCGTCGGCATCCACTTCCTCCTTAATGAGGGCCTTATCGCCCTGCATCATATTGAGCTGCTCCTGTATGGTCTTATTCTCCGTCTCCTTCTGCTGCACGCGGCTATATCGAATTTCGGCCACCTTAGCATAGTCGCCCTCACGCTCAGCCTTGTCGGCCTCGAAATTAAGCTGCTCGATATCAATCTTATTCTGCTGTATCTTATCGATAAGCTCCTTCTCGGCTTTCCATTTGGCGGTGTATTCCTTCTCCTCCTCGCGCATTTCAGAGATTTCCTTCTCGATGGTTTTCACCTTCTCCTTGTCGCCCTCTCGCTTGATGGCCTCGCGCTCGATTTCCTTCTGTGCTATTCGGCGAGTGATATCATCAAGGGCCTGAGGCACAGAGTCTATTTCGAGTTTGAGCTTGGAGGCAGCTTCATCGATAAGGTCGATAGCTTTATCCGGCAGGAATCGGTCGGTGATATACCTCTCCGAAAGCTGCACGGCAGCCACGACAGCCTCGTCGCGGATACGCACCTTATGGTGGTTCTCGTATCTTTCTTTAAGTCCTCGGAGAATGGCAATGGCACTGAGTTCGTCAGGCTCGTTTACCATCACCTTCTGGAAACGGCGTTCGAGAGCCTTATCCTTCTCGAAATATTTCTGATACTCATCGAGAGTGGTGGCGCCAATACTGCGCAATTCGCCTCGGGCCAAAGCCGGCTTAAGGATATTGGCGGCATCCATGGCGCCTTCACCCTTACCTGCACCCACGAGCGTGTGTATCTCATCGATGAAAAGTATGATTTCGCCGTCGCTTTGAGTCACCTCATTTACGATAGCTTTTAGTCTCTCCTCAAATTCGCCCTTGTACTTGGCACCGGCCACAAGAGCGCCCATATCCAGCGAAAAAATCTGTTTAGAGCGCAGATTCTCCGGCACATCTCCGCGTATTATACGCTGTGCGAGACCCTCCGCTATCGCTGTCTTACCTGTACCGGGCTCGCCTATAAGCATAGGGTTGTTTTTAGTGCGTCGGCTCAGAATCTGCAGCACGCGGCGTATCTCCTCGTCACGTCCGATTACCGGGTCGAGTTTGCCCGAGCGCGCCCTCTCGTTGAGGTTTATGGCATACTTCGACAGAGCGTTGTATGTCTCTTCAGCCCCCTGGTCGGTAGCCTTTTTGCCTTTTCTCAACTCATTTACGGCAGCTTCAAGCTCCTTCTTAGACAATCCCACATTCTTCAATATGGTAGAAGCCGGGGAATTAATCTCGAATATGGCCATAAGCAACGCTTCGAGCGTGACGTATTCGTCGCCATTCTTCTTTGCTATATCAAGAGCTTTCTGCAGCACATCGTTGGACGTACGGCTAAGATAAGGCTCGCTGCCAGATACCCTTGGGAGGGCAGCAATCTCCTTATCCACCATACCGGACACCTGCGGCATAGCCGCACCAATCTTCTGGAAGATGAATTTCACTATGGACTCGCCTTCCTCCAACACCGCCTTAAGCAGATGCACCGGTTCGATAGCCTGCTGTCCGGATGAGCGTGTAATCTCAACAGCCTTTTGAATAGCCTCTTGCGATTTGATTGTAAAATTATTGAAATTCATATTTTATAATTTAATTGTATTTTGGCGTGAAATAAAGTTGCTATTCTTGTAATAATAATACTCAAACAATGAAGTTTTTGTGATTATTTATTAACTTTAACAAACAAACGTCAATAATGGTTTGCGAAAATCAATGTGTTTATCTACCTTTGTACTTGCAAAATCAATGCCAAAACAAATGAAACACTTTTTTACAACCATAATCTTAACGATTATCGCATGTGCGGGAATACGCGCACATGCCCAGCAGACCGACACGCTCTTCCCGTACCCAACGGCGCCGGAAGATCTGCCTACTCTTACGGAGAAATGCAATTATCTGGTATACAACTTTTGGGACCGCTGCAACATCAAGCAATCATTCTCTTCGCTTGCCAAGCTCAACAACGCCTTCGGCACATGGGCGGCATTCATGCCCTATGCCACAGCCGACACCGTGCATCTTGCTATCGACAATTATATCAAACGGGTGGAAAAAGAATCACCCAAAAGCATACTGGAAGTAGGCAAAATGGCTCAGAACTGGTTCTATTGCGACACAGCGCAATTTTACTCTGAAGAGATTTATCTGCCTTTTTGTCATGCCGTGGCATCAAACAAGAAAATCGACAAGGCCGACAGAGCGAGATACGCTGCCCAGGAAAAAATCATAGAAAGCAGCGGTGAGGGCAAAATCGTGCCAGACTTCCCCTTTACCCATCCCGACGGCACCGCCGACAACTTTGCCAACCATAGGGCTTCACGCATAATACTCTTCTTCAACGACCCCGACTGCTTTGACTGCACATTGGCAAAGGCCCGCCTATCAGCCGACTATAACACACAGCAGCTGATAAATGCCGGACTTCTGAAAGTGGTGAGCATCTATCCCGACAGCCCCTCCGCCGAATGGAAAGAAGCAGCCTCAGGCTATCCCTCCGAATGGATAGTGGGCGCTTGGCCTAATGCAGATGAGTATTTCAATCTGGATGAGATGCCCACAATATATTGGCTCGACGGACGCCACAAGGTAATAGGCAAGAACATCGACATCGACCGCCTGCTATTCCTTGTGCAGCAAATCCATCTCCAGCAACAACAACAAATCCAATGACATCCAATGATTTTCGATGATTTTCGATGATTTTCGAAAGCCATCGAAAATCATCGAAAGCCATCGAAAGCCATCGAAAATCCTCGGGAATTACGGGAATCACTTAAATCATCTTAAAAAATCAATCTCTAATCATTAATAAATAATCATATATGAAGATAGCCGCACTGATTTCAGGAGGAGTGGACAGCGCAGTGGCAGTACACCGATTAGTGGAGCAAGGTCACGATGTGCACCTCTTCTACATACGCATAGGCATGGATGATGATGAAGGCGACTGTGCGGCCGAAGAGGATATTGAGATGTGCAGCCTGATAGCCCGCAACTACGGATTACCCCTTGAAGTGGTGTCGCTGCACCAGGAATACTGGGATAATGTGATGGAATATGCCCTGCGTACCGTAAAAGAGGGCCTTACCCCCAATCCGGACATCATGTGCAACAAGATGATAAAATTCGGATTCTTCGAAGAACGCTGGGGGCATGAGTTTGACCGCACAGCCACCGGGCATTATGCCACGATAACCGAACGCGATGGCAAAGTGTGGCTATCCACGGGTGTTGACAAGGTAAAAGACCAAACCGATTTTCTGGCACAGATATCCTACAAGCAGCTTTCGCATCTGATGTTCCCTATCGGCGATATGCCTAAATCCCAGGTGCGCGAGATCGCACTGGCCACACATATGCCCAACGCATTGCGAAAAGACTCCCAAGGCATTTGCTTCCTCGGGAAAATCAATTACAACGACTTCATTCGCAGGCATCTCGGTGAAAAGAAAGGACCTATAATCGAGATTGAGACAGGCAAAAAGATTGGCGAACACAATGGCTACTGGTTCCACACCATCGGACAGCGCAAGGGCCTGGGTCTCGGAGGCGGCCCATGGTACGTGGTGAAGAAGAATGTGCGCGACAACGTAATCTACGTATCCCGCGGCTATGATACAGATAAGCAATACGGGCGCATCATCAATCTCGACCACATGCACTTCATTACTGAAAACCCATGGGGTGCTGACTGCCTTGATGTGCCTATCACATTCAAAAACAGGCATATGCCCGAATTCATTAACGCCACCATCACGCATATCAGCGGTAAAGAATACCGTATTGACTCGGAAGTGGACGTGCAAGGCATAGCGCCCGGACAGTTTGCCGTGATTTATGACCGTGACAGCCACATATGCTATGGGTCAGGAGTGATTTGTTGAATAACCAAAATCATATGGAATATGGAAGAAGAGAGAGTACAACTTGAAGTGATGGGCATATCCTATACGCCTTTACAGTCGGGAGCGTTTGCATTGCTTTTGGCTCAGGTGGACGGGCCCTACCGCATACCCATGGTGATAGGGGCTACGGAGGCACAATCAATAGCCATACGCCTGGAAGGCATAGTGACACCGCGACCCATCACCCATGACCTCTTCAGCAGCCTTGCCCATGCCTTCTCTTTAGAGCTCAAGGAGGTGTATATATACAAATTCGAAAACGGCATTTTTTACTCCGAGATGAAATTCACCGACGGTATAAAGGAAGCGACCCTTGAATCGCGCGCATCAGATGCCATAGCCATAGCTATGCGCACAGGCGCCCCCATATACACCACAAAAGCCATTATGCACCTTACAGGCACAATACTTGAGTCGAAAGGCTCGATCGATGATGACAGTGCGGAAGAGGAATCCGCATCATCCCCCCATGAGGCTTCCTCATCGCAATCGCTTGAAGATATGACGGACGACCAGCTGAAAGAATACCTCGACCGCCTTATTGCCGAAGAAAATTATGAGAAAGCCGCCCAAATAAGCGAAATAATCAAAAATAGAAAAAAATGAAGGATATAAAACTACGACTGATTGTGATGAATTTCCTGGAGTTTGCCGTCTGGGGAGCGTATCTCACATGTATGAGTAATTATCTCGGCAAAGCCGGGATGGGAAATCTTGTGGCATGGTTTTATGCCATACAAGGCATAGTGTCGCTTTTCATGCCCGCTATAATGGGCATTATTGCCGATAAGCTGATACAACCTCAGAGACTATTAGGACTATGCCATCTTGTAGCCGGCGTGTTCATGTGTATCCTTTGGGGCATGGGGCAGGCCTCGCCCACTCCCGACCCCACCCTCTTCGTCACATTCTACACTATATCTGTGGCTTTCTTCATGCCCACCATAGCTTTGGCCAATACGGTGGCTTTCCGTATACTCAATGAGCATGGCATGGACACGGTGAAGGATTTCCCTCCTATACGCGTATTCGGCACCGTGGGATTCATCGCCACCATGTGGTTTGTGAACTGTGCCTACGTGAGCGACGGCTCTTTCGGATTCAGCATGGACAACCCCGACCGCTTCCAGTACACCCACTGGCAGTTCATGGTGTCAGGAGCGCTTAGTGTAGTGCTTGCCTTCTACTGCCTGTCAATACCGCAATGCCCTCTGGTAAAGAGCAATAAGACACAGACACTTGCCCAGTCATTAGGACTTAGCGCATTCTCTCTGTTCAAGCAGCGCAATATAGCCATATTCTTCATTTTTTCGATGTTGTTAGGCATGTGCCTGCAGGTGACCAACGGTTATGCCGGGCCTTATATCACGAGCTTCCTCGCATCGCCGGAATTTGCCGATACATTCGGAGCGCGCAATGCCACCCTCCTTACATCCATATCACAAATGTCGGAGGCATTGTGTATACTCATGATACCTTTCTTCCTCAAACGCTTCGGCATAAAGATTGTGATGTTCATATCTTTTATGGCATGGACGATACGTTTCGGATTCTTCGGACTCGGAAATCCCGGCAACGGCCTCTGGCTATTCATTATCTCTATGCTCGTATATGGCGTGGCATTCGACTTCTTCAATGTATCAGGCGCATTGTTCATAGAGAAAGAGACAGACAAATCCATACAGGCATCGGCACAAGGTCTGTTCATGCTGATGACCAATGGGCTTGGAGCCACTATAGGTACTCTCTCGGCAGGCGCAATCATAGACCACTTCTGCTCATGGGAGGGCGACTTCCTTGTGGGTAACTGGTCCACAGCATGGTACATCTTTGCCGGATTTGCTTTCGTGGTAGGCATACTCTTTATGATATGCTTCAAGCACAAAGAGAAAGCCACAATTTCCGCATCAGAGGCAGCTGATATCGACGGCGAAAGTCCTGACGGATTCGTGAATTGACAGCATAGGCACTCATATTATACGCATATATACCCCAATCATTATGATACGCTTCTACGCCCCTGATATAGAGACAAACCCGATATTGCCGGAAAGCGACTCGCAACATGCCGTGAGGGTGCTTCGTATGCAGATGGGTGACGAACTCGAGATTACCGACGGCAATGGGCATATATTCAGATGCCTTCTGCTTGACGCCCACCCTAAGCGTGCGATGGTTGAGATTTTAGACCGTATAGATGCTCCGCTGCCATGGAATCAGCGTATAATAATAGGTGTAGCCCCCACAAAGCACCTTGACCGTATGGAATGGCTTGTGGAGAAACTCGTGGAGGTGGGTGTCAATGATATAGTGCCACTGAAATGCCGCTACTCGGAGCGTAAGGAGATAAAGACCGAGCGTATGGAGAAGATTGCCGTTTCTGCAATGAAGCAGTCGCTTAAAGCCGTGATGCCGCATTTGCATGAGATGATGCCTTTTGATAAAGCCGTAGCTGAATTTAAATCCGGGCAGAATTTCATAGCCTACTGCGCCGAAGATATACCCAAGATACAGCTGGCGAAAGCATACACGCCCGGTGAGGATACAACTATCCTGATAGGCCCGGAAGGCGATTTCTCTACACAAGAAGTGTCAGAGGCTTTCTCTTTAGGATACCAACCCGTGACGCTCGGCAACAACAGGCTGCGCACAGAGACCGCCGCCCTCTACAGCTGTACCGCACTACACGTGATGGACGCGGCCGCAGGATTATAGTCCTTAAAAACTTTCATGCAACATAAAACAACTGAAATGAACACATTAGAATATCTAAAATCATCATCTTCAAATAATTTCTTTCTTTTGGCCGGACCATGTGTCATAGAAGGCGAGAAAATGGCATTGGACATAGCTTCAACCATAGCACCGATGTGCCGCGAACTTGATATACCATACGTATTTAAAGGGTCGTATCGTAAAGCCAACCGGTCGAAACTTGACTCATTCACCGGCATCGGCGATGAGAAAGCTATGAAGATACTCGCCAAGGTGAGAGAAGAAATGGGTGTGCCCGTGGTGACTGACGTGCATGAGACACACGAATGTGCATTAGCAGCAGAGTATGTGGATATTCTGCAAATACCCGCGTTTCTATGCAGGCAGACCGACCTATTGGTAGCAGCCGCCAAAACCGGGAAAATGGTGAATATAAAGAAAGGACAGTTTCTCGCACCTGAATCCATGCACTTTGCAGTGGAGAAAGTAAGAGCCGCCGGCAATGACCAGGTGGCGGTGACCGAACGCGGCACCACATTCGGATACGGCGACCTTGTGGTAGATTATCGCGGCATACCCACCATGCGCGAGCAATGCTCATGCCCGGTGATAATGGACATCACCCACTCGCTGCAACAGCCTAATCAGGGCAGCGGGGTCACAGGCGGCCGCCCGGACATGATAGAGACTATAGCCAAAGCAGCCATAGCCGTGGGAGCCGACGGTATCTTTATAGAGACACACCCTAACCCCTCCGTGGCCAAAAGCGACGGGGCGAATATGCTGCGCCTCGACCTGCTGCACGACCTGCTGGTGAAGCTCACCGTACTGCGCCAAGCCATCCTCTAAAACATCTCACATCCTCCCCTCATCAGCATACGAATAATAAGATGATGATGTGACTATCAGGTGATCATTCACGCGTATATCAAAGAGAGCGCCGGCTTCCTTTATCCGCTTAGTCAGCCGGTCATCATCAACGCTCGGGCGTAATGCTCCTGAGGGGTGATTGTGGAAAAGTATCATACTCGAAGCCAACGACTCTAAAGCAGCTTTCATTATAAGCTTTATATCCACAGTGGTAGCTGCGACACCGCCTTGCGAAATACGCACGTCGCGGATCATATGGCCGGCGCGGTCAATCAGTAGCACCCAAAATTCCTCATGCTGTATGCGCTCGAATCTGTGGCGCATAATCTCATATGCCACATGCGAGGTGTTAATAATCTCCTCCTGCACCATCATTGCATCTTTAGCCGAACGCGCCCCGAGCTGCAGAGCAGCGAGCAAGGTTATGGCTTTGACCTGCCCTATGCCCTTGTATTCGCGACACATTTCTTTTACCGTCATCTTTGTCACCTTTGACAGATGACCGTCCTTGGAATCAAGAATCTCCTTACAAAGCTGCACCACTGACTTGCCTTTAATGCCCGTGGCAAAGATTATGGCCATAAGTTCGGCATCGGTGAGTGCCTCCACGCCGTGTATCATGGCCTTTTCGCGGGGACGGTCATTTTCGGCCATATCCTTTATTAATTCATCTCCCATATCTATATCTTTAAGTAAGTGAGAAGTATTTGTTATGAGTTATGAAGTATGTTATCATATACATTTTCAACGACTTGCATAGACTCCAAAATATGAATAAATTTGATTGCTTGCTTATCAGGTGGTTGTTATTGCTATTTACCTTTTCTTATCAATATCTCTTCGTCAACATCCCGCCCTTTCCCGAGCAAAATCTTAGTGGTGAAAGCTTTGATGAACCCCAAGCCATAACCGCCTAACTGAATCACGCTTGCAGGTATAGCCAGAATGGCAATTTTAAGGGATTTAGTAGAGACCAACGCACACAGGAAGATAGCGATGAAATATACAGCCAGAGGCAACAACCACCACCATGACACGAAGATACCCATAAGCACAAGAAACACACATCCCAGAACGAACACTGCAGGGAATGTGTGCACTATCTTCAGGGAGTCGGGGTACAGGAGTTTAAGAGTGATACGCGACATACCGAACACGTACACCTGACGGAAAAATTTCCTAAAGTCAACCCTGCGCTTGTGCCATACGGGCGCATTCTGAATGAGGCCTATCGAAAAACCCGCGAGACGGATGCGCGTACTCATATCAATATCCTCGGAGAACATCTCGCGGAAGCCACCCACCTTATCGTACACCTCCCGCGAAAAGCCCATATTAAAAGTGCGAGGCACAAATTTCTCAAGCTGTACCTTACCGCCGCGTATACCGCCGGTAGTGAGAAATGAGGTCATAGAGTAGTTTATGGCTTTCTGGACCGGCGAGAACGATTCGTGTGCCGCATCAGGACCGCCAAAGCAATCAAGCGGTTTCTCGTCAAGGCGCTTAGCCACTGTGGCAAAATAATCAGGGGGAATCACACAGTCCGAATCAAAAAAGATAAAATAATCGCCATGCGCGCGGTCAAGGCCATAATTTCGGGCTATCGAGCGTCCCTCATTCTCTTTGTAGAAATATTTCACATCCAAAGAGCCGCTGTGGCTCTCCACCTCTTCACGGCAAGGTAGGGAAGACCCATCCTCCACAATCACGACCTCAAAATCCTTGAACGACTGTTTTTCAAGGCTTTCAAGGAGGTCATGCACCTCATCGATACGGTTGTATACGGGTATTATAATTGAAAATCTCATAAATAAAATTTTTCGGGCTAATGCCCTCTCGCTGCCTCAATAAGCTTGCAGGATATCAGCTCATGCGGTTTTTATAATCTTCGTAAGTGTACTGCCTAAGGTACTCGCAATCACCGGATGCACGGCATAGGACTATGGCCGGATGCTGAATACCATTGAACATGGTGGTCTTCACAGTGGTATAGTGGTTCATGTCTTCAAGAGTAAGCTTTTCTCCAATTGCAAGGTCATGATCAAAGTACCACGGACCGTGGAAATCTCCGCTAAGACACGAATTGCCGCCAAGACGGTAAGGGCGCGCATTAGGGGCAGACTGTTCGACACTCTCTGTGATAATAGGCTGATAGGGCATCTCCAAAGTGTCGGGCATATGACAGGCGAACGACACATCCACTATAGCCGTGGACACGCCATCGTTTGTGACCACATCCACCACTTCGGTAATCAAATCACCGGTACGCCATGTAAACGCACTGCCGGGCTCCATAATTACCTCAAGATTGGGGTATCGCTCCCTGAAGTCACGGATAAGCCGAATCAGATGCCTCGTGTCGTAGCCTTCTCTTGTCATAAGGTGGCCACCACCGAAATTCACCCATTTCAGGGAATGGAGCAAATGGCCGAACTGCGCCTCAAAAGCCTGAAGTACCTTCTCCAAATCATATGACGAGGATTCGCAAAGAGCATGAAAATGCAGTCCCTCGATACCGTCGGGCATGCCTGCTGCCAGCTCATGGGCATTTACCCCGAAACGACTTCCGGGCAACGCGGGATTATAAATATCAGTCTCAATCACCGAGCATTTGGGATTCACCCTAAGCCCGGGCGACACACCGGGGTATTCATTCATCTTATGCCTGAATCTATGCCATTGCGCCAACGAATTGAATGTGATATGCGTACTGCCGGAAAGATATTCATCGATAGTGGCATCGGTATATGCCGGACAATAGCTATGAGCATCCTTGCCCAAAAACTCAAGACCAAGGCGCAACTCGTTGAGACTGCTGGCCGTGAACGACCGGCAATACTCCCTGATTATAGGGAACGAACGCCACAAGGCATTAGCCTTGAAAGCCATTATGATCTTGGCTCCGCTCTCCTGAGCCACACGGCTAATGAGGCTCAGATTGCGCCTGAGCTTTTCCTCATATACAATGTAATATGGCGTGGGTATATCACTTACCTTCATAGAAGTTTTGTTTTAGCGTATTTAATCATTATGGTTTTGACATCCACGTTGTCAAACTTCACTCGTATCCTGGCGTCGGCCATAGAAGTATCAATCTCGAGAATACGCCCTATACCATAGGTCTGATGCTCGATTGTCATGCCTTCAGCATACTCGCTAAGCTGATGTACGGAGAATCCCCCGGCAGAAGGCGCATTATTCTGGGAGGCTGACACGGTAGGGGCTGATTTGGCAACAGGCTGGCGGCTGAAAGTGCTCACCACCCTATTCTGCGGCGCAGACGCCCGCTGTGAAGCGGCGCTTCGCACAGGCGAATGATATGACTCACTGAAGCTCCTGTCGGGTTCTCTCGTCTTAGAAGCTATATCGGTGCCAAGTTTGAAATCAAGATACCTGCTGTCAATATCCCTGAGGAAACGCGACGGCTTAGTCACCACTGACTGCCCGTTGCGGTATCTGCTTGCCGCATAACTCATCATACAGAAACGCTTGGCCCGGGTGATGGCCACGTAAAGCAGACGACGCTCCTCCTCCACAGCCTTAGGCGAATCCATGCTCATCTGAGCAGGCAGAAGTTCCTCCTCCACACCTATGATGAAAACATTTCCGAACTCAAGACCTTTAGCCGCATGTATCGTCATAAGAGTGACACGCGGAGCGGAGGCATCCTCTTTCTCGTCCTGATCCGTGGCGAGCGATACTTCGGCAAGGAAATTGGCCATATATATATCATCCTCATTGCCCTCCTCTCTTTTAGAGGTGACGAACTCCTGAACGCCGGTGATAAGCTCCTGAAGATTCTCCTGCTTGGATATGCTTTCGGGGGTATTGTCGGAAAGGAGCACTGAAAGCAGATGCGTCTCCGATATTATATTACGCGCCAACGCCAAGGCATCATACCCATCGGTGTTCATCTTAATGAACTGACGGATAAGATTAGCGAAATCGTTAAGTTTGGCATTAGTGCCCTTATTTATATCCACAGAATAGTAGGCGGGGTCAGTTATTACCTGCCATAAGCTCACATTACTGTCAATTGCCGCGCGTGTAAGCTTCTTTACCGTTGTATCGCCTATACCTCTGGCAGGATAATTAATGATACGCTTCACAGCCTCGTCATCGTTAGGATTGATGGCAAGACGGAAATAGGCAAGAGCATCCTTTACCTCCTTGCGCTGGTAGAATGAGGTGCCCCCATAAATGCGATACGGGATATTGCGTTTTCTTAAAGCCTCCTCTACCACGCGGCTCTGCGCATTTGTACGGTAAAGCACGGCGAAATCATCATAAGTGTCGCCGCTGCTCATCTGCCTTTGTGAAATACGGTTGGCCAGCAGATAGCTCTCTTCGTAATCGCTATAGCTCTTCACCACCTCGATTTTCGCTCCCTCCTGATTTTTGGAGAACACTTGCTTAGGTATCTGGAATTTGTTCTTCTCTATGAGCGTGTTGGCCGCATTGATGATGTTCTTGGTAGATCGGTAATTCTGCTCAAGCTTATGAGTAACCAGTTGAGGGTAAGCCTTACGCAAATTCAGTATATTCGAGATATTGGCGCCGCGGAACGAATATATGCTTTGGGCATCGTCGCCCACCACGCACAGCTTCTGCGAATCGCTGCATATACGCGACACTATCACATGCTGTGCGAAATTGGTGTCCTGATACTCATCCACGAGCACATAACGGAAATATTCCTGATAATGGTGAAGCACGTCCAGATTATCGCGGAGCAACTGATTGGTATAATACAGCAAATCGTCAAAATCCATGGCACCGGCCACATGGCAGCGGTTGACATATCCGCGATACACCTCATACATACGGTCGCGTTTGGCCCGACGGTCGGCATCACGGATATCCCTGTCGTTGGCATACTCTTCGGGCCCCACAAGCGCGTTTTTCGCCGTGCTTATGGCATTCATCACCGCTTTCACCGTGTACACCTTATCGTCAAGACCCATATCCTTGATAATAGTCTTTATCAGGGATTTTGTGTCGGCGGTATCATATATCGTAAAATTACTGTTGAAGCCTATAAGCTTGGCATTGATACGCAGAATCTTAAGGAAAATGGAGTGGAATGTGCCCATCCACAGCTTTGAAGCCACCTTCTCACCCACAAGAGCCTGTATGCGCTCGCGCATCTCGCGAGCAGCCTTATTAGTAAAAGTAAGGGCGAGTATACGCCAAGGCTCGTACTCGTGAGCCAGAAGATGCACAATCTTGTAGGTAAGGACGCGCGTCTTGCCCGAACCGGCACCGGCTATCACAAGCTGAGGCCCGTCGCAATATTCCACGGCTGCCCTCTGCTGGTCGTTGAGCTTAGATAAATAATCCTCCATGCCAATCACCAGAATTTATTGTGCTCGGGGGAATATTCAAAACCGGCCTGCGAGAGCGCGTGCACCAAGGCATCCTTATCAATATGCATATCGTCGCACAACTCATCAAGCGACTTGTACACATCGCGCAGCTTCGTGTTGATGTAGCTCATCAGCATTGCTTTATCAGAGGGTAACTCGTTAAAATCCATAGAAATAACAATTATACTAATAAAATCTAACAAAGTTAATAAAAAATTTCCGAGATAACCTTGCAGTATCTTGAAAATGTTGAACTTGCAATAGGTTTTATTTCCGTGCCGACAATAAAACGGAAATATTTTGAGGAGGTTACTTGAATAAACTATCTGCTGTCACTGGTGTATGAGCTTTGATATTTGATTGAGAAATTGCATTCAAAATGCAATCAATATCCTCAACTCTTAGAAATCGCAATTTAAAGGTTGTAATTTCATATGAACCTAACGTATCTACGACTTTTGCATCTAACTCTACCAGATTTATATCCTTATCTTTATCGTATTTCCAAACAGCATTGAGACCAGAAATACCTTGTCTTTTTTCGGGATTAAACCAGATGAAACCATATTGGTATCCAGAGGCCATGAATTTCTTTTCATATTCATCTATCCCATTAGAGATTGCGGTTTGAGTCCATTCATTGTACTTTTCTTTTATTTCGTTCAAATAGGACTCAAGAGCGAACACATAATTAATCGGTTGGACGATAAATCCATATGTTTCGTCTTCTTTCTGACATGGAATAATGACTGCCCATGGTTTACCATCTTCTAATGCCAACTTTATTGATTGTTCTTTTCCAAATCCATCTTGAAAGTTGGCGAGTTCTATGGTCTCTGATTTTGCTATAAAGCAAACAAGAGATAGTAATAGCATTGCAAAAAATCTTCTCATGATTATATTGTGCAATTTTGATTTTCAAGTTGTTTTATGCGCTCATTGAGATTTGCGATAGCCGCATTCCTTTCATCGATGACATCCTGGAGGGTTTCAACAACATTATTGAGTTTGTTGATTCTCTCCAATTCTTTTGTATTGACTACGGATTGTTTGAGCATGTCGCCTTCCCCTCGCAAAAGCCACTCAGCGGAAATTTCGGGGAAACCATAGAGAGTGCCGACGATTGTTTCAAGGCTTACGCTCCGTAACCCCTTTATCTGTTTATCAAGGGTTGTTTGGCTAATTCCGCACTTTATTGAGAATGCCCTTACCGAAAGCCCAGAGAAGCTCACTATTTCCTTTAATCGATCTAAGATGTCCATGGTTCCAAATGTTAATAAAACTTAAAATAAAGCCAAATGGCGTTGTTGTATTTGCATAATTACGCCAAATGGCTTAACTTTGCATCAACTTAAAGTAACTGCTACAAAATTAGCGAAAAACTTTGGGATAAGCAAACGTATTATCAACAATTAAAGCAAAGACAGAATGGAATCTTACCGCTACCAAGTGAAGAGCCAAGCCGACTACGAGAAACTCGCAGCGTGGCTCATGGAGAATGAAATCTCATTCACCTCCCAGTTCGCACTCGACCACACAACCGGCGAAAAGATGTTTTTCATCACCGCCGACCTCTCCCCCTACACATCCGATATGCGTCAGGCACTCGGCAATTTCCTCGACAATGAAATCGAGCATCTGATGAAAGCCGACTACATGGCCGACATCTACGACACAGCCGACGAAGCTTTCAACGACCCCTACGCCGATGCCGGCTCACTCCGCACGATGCTCGGCATAACCCTCGACTACCTTGCCGACGAGAAGAATCTCCACGACTCCAACATTGAGGATGCCGAAAAGCAGCTCGAAGAGGTGAAGAAGAACAGAGACCTCTATCAGGACAGATACTTCAAGGAAATCTCCAAAATCGGCATGGTGAAAGAGCAGGTACGCGCAATAGCCCTGCTGATGGATTCAATCTTCCCGAAAGATTGACCACCCTCCGAAAGTC
>N._stephensi_709_foregut__coassemble_51_pt1 | contig 45054 bp, 39 predicted proteins | sample N__stephensi_709_foregut__metabat2_low_PE_014 | metagenome-assembled genome bin N | reverse complement strand
TGCCAAGAGCGCGGTATCTCCCTACCAATTCTTCCAGTTCAGTCGCCATATTGCAAAATTTTCTGCAAAGATACGTGTTTTATCCCTACTTTCCGCCATTTATACCCTACTATTTTTGATTTTCTCCCTACTTTTATTCAAATAATCCGCTGACCGGGACGAGATATTCATTTCTTCATTCTAATTGTGGACGTTGATGCGTCAAAGGTCATATTATCGTTCTGAAACAGACGGTCGATATAGCCGCTTGTGCGCATATCCGCTGCAGGCAAGCAATACAGATGCAGAGAGTCAATCAGTGCGATGGAGTCGCATAGCGAGAGGGCAATGTCGAGTTCGTGAGTAGAGAAGAGTATGCACTTCCCTTGATTGTGGGCCAGGTCGGAAAGCAGCGAACATAGCTCGTAGCGGTTGGGCAGGTCGAGGAATGATGTAGGCTCGTCGAGCAGTATTATAGGAGTTGACTGCGCCAAGGCGCGCGCTATCATCACTCGCTGACACTCGCCGTCGCTCATCTTGTCCATAGTTTTGTCGGCAAAATCGGCCATGCCTACTGATTGCAATGCCCGATCCACTATTTCTCTGTCTTCCTTTTGCAGACGGCCAATCCAGTTGGTATAGGGAGCTCGGCCGATAGCCACCACATCGCGGCATCGCAGATTAGGTATGCGAGTGCGCTCTGTGGATACAAAGGCGAGATTTTTGGCCAATCTTTCGGGTGACAGGTCGGTTGAAAGATTTCCATTCAGTAAAATATCTCCCTTATATTGCGGATTCAGCCCGGCGATGGCACGTAGGAGAGTTGACTTGCCCGAACCGTTGCGGCCAATCAAGGCGGTGAGCTTGCCGTCGCCGATAGTGGCATCTACGCCGTCGAGCAGGGTGCGCGCGCCGTAGCCTATTGAAAAATTGTGTAGTTCGATCATCGTGTGGTTACTGATTTATTGCGAATCACAACCCATATCACGATTGGGATACCCAAAAGGGCTGTGATAGCGTTGATTGGCAAGGTGAACAACTTAGACCCTATATCACATAGCAGCAGAATGGAGGCACCGGTGAGAATCGTGCCCGGAATCAGCACGCGATGGTCGCTGTTGCCGAAAAGCATACGCGTGACATGAGGCATGGCAAGACCGATAAAGCCGATAGGCCCGCAGAAAGCCGTCACCGTACCGGCAAGCAGAGTAGTGGATAGGAACAGCAATCCACGCGACCGCTTGATGTTAAGCCCCATCGTTACGGCATATTCCTCTCCGAAAAGCAGCAGATTGAGCGGCTTGATTGTCAGCACGGCCAACAACAAGCCGACAGTGACTGACGGCACAAGGATTTTCATCTGTTGCCACGTAACATCGCCAAGTGACCCCATAGTCCATATCACAAACGCTTTCAGTGCCTCCTCCTTGCTGAGATACTGGAGAATCTGCACCACGGCACCGACTCCCGAAGAGAACATCATACCGAGTATGAGAATCACCATTATATCCTTTATGCGTTGCCCTACGGCTGAAATCACCACCAGTATTAAGGCGGCTCCCACCCATGCTGCTCCGGCTATGCCCAAAGGGAAACTCACACCGGCAAGCACGATGAGAGCCACCCCGAGACTTGCGCCCGAACTGATGCCAAGCACGTAGGGCCCGGCAAGTGGGTTGCGGAACAAGGTCTGCATCTGCAATCCGCTCACCGACAAAGCCGCTCCGGCCAGCAAAGCCACAATCGCCTTTACCAGACGTATATTTAGGACTATCTTCGCGGTGGTGGGCGTACAATCGCCGCCTGTCAAAGCCGCCCATATATCCCTCACGGGTATCGTGATTGCCCCGACTGACAAATCCAGCAAAAAGAGGGATAGAGTCAGCAATATCAATAAGGCGAATAGTATGGAGGGGTTGTTGCGCATACTGCAAAGTTACTTCAATTGTTTGTAATACGCAAATTCCTCTTTGATGAGGTCAGGGTGGAAAATCTTGATAAGGTCGCGGAGGATAAGGTCGGGATTCATGACACCCGACTCAAAATAATCGTTGCCACCGGCTGCTGAGGTGCGCAGATTGTTGTTATATACATTTCCGCGGATGAAGCAAGGCGTATCCGTGAACTTAGGACACATGGCCCTCACGTCATCAAGACTGTTTGCCATGCCCGGGTTCAGCCAAATATCAGCCTCTGAGGTGAGTATATACGCTTCTTCAAGGTCAATGGCTTCAGAGGCATTACTCGTATTCTTCGTATACATGTAGTTGCCGCCGGCATCGGTTATCAGTTGCACGATATAGCTTTGGGCAGAGGGCATCATCCATGAGTCGCCATAGGGTGCATTTACCATGACCTTCGGGGGCTCATTCTGCATTCCTGCTTCCACATTATGCATTAAATCTTTCAGTGCGTCGTAGCGCGCGGGGATTTCGGAAAACACCCTTTCGCCATCTGCGCGTTTGCCCACAACCTCGGCTATAGCCACAAGCCATTCGGCCTTACCGAGAGGGTTTTCCTCAAGATAGTCGCCCACGTACATGTATGGTATGCCGAGTTCTTTGAGTTTTCCCTCCATGCCGCTTGCACCGCTCACACCGTAAAGCAGCACTAAATCGGGATTTAGAGAAAGAAGCAGTTCATAGTTGATATTCCCCTCATACCCCACGTCGCCAATCTCATCCCTGCGAGCCTGAATATCAGGATCGGATATGTAGTCGATGCCCGATACGCCCACTACCGTATTATCGGCATCCACAGCGTCAAGCATAGCTATGTGGGTTGATGACATGGCCACAATTCGCTTGGCGTCGCCGGCAAGCACCTGGCCGTCAAAACCCTCCGGCGCCGTTTCGCCATTACGAGCCACAAAAAGTTGGGTCGTAACATCTTCAGCTCCCTGCCAAGGATTCTTTACAGAGATAATCACACTCTCCTTGCCGTCAGCGCCTTTGATGTCGAAGCCCGAAGAATACAGAGGAGAATAAACAGAAATATCGAAATCGCCGATATCGGTATTTCGACTATTGGTACATGCCGTAAGCACGGCCGAGAACACAATAATTTGTGTCCACCGCAAAAAATCATTTTTCAATTTCATAAAATATACACATCATAAAATATACACATCATAATGGTTGAACGGAGTTTTTCTTTTGCCTGAACTTGGGTGTTATGCCTATAAAGAACTCAAAATTGATTCCCGGCATCGGGCGGGACAGCACCGACAGATAATCCTCATTAAAAAGATTGTTTACTGCAAGTTTCAGTTGCACATCCACCGGCTTTAAGAACAATCCTTTTTCAAGGGATATATTGCTCATGAAATATTGAGGGAGATGACCGGTAATCGTGTAGTCATTGCTCGACATTGTGAAACGCTCTGAATAATAAGCCCACTTATAGAGGAAACCCCATGTCTTCCATGTGAGTCGGCCGGTCAATGAAGCTGAATGTTTAGGCACATACGGCAACTGCTTACCTACCGATTGGTCGGCAGGCGACATCTTCTCCCCCTCGTTTATCGAAGGAGTCCATGAGTATGAGCCGTTGAGGTCAATAAGCCAATTATTTGCAGGCCGGATAGTAAGATTTCCTTTTGCCTCGATACCGTAGGCATGGACTTTCTTGACATTCCTCGGAGAGAAGAACCCCTTGGTAGTCGGAAGCCATATGATCCAATCGTCGATATAGGAGTCAAACCAGGTGACGCTGCCTCCAAGCGAGAATAGTTCGGCTTTGCCCGTGTCGAAACTAACACCGGCATCATAACTGAAGCCGTGTTCGTTCTTCAGGTTGGGATTACCTCCGGGGAGGAAATACAGGTCATTTAATGTGGGGAATTTGTAATTGCGAGACACCGAAGCCTTGAACATAATATTACCGGTACGGGATACAATCCCATCAATGAAGAAAGCGGGTATTATCGGCGCCCATTGGTCGCCATACATATCTTCTCTCAATACTATCGACACACCAAGTCGGTCAATAGGCTGCCATTTGGCTGAAGCAGCCCCCGACAGCTCTATGCGTCCCTTGTCATAGCCTACAATAGCATTGTTGCCGTCTTGCAGAATGATGTTCTTATCCTCTGATCGCACAAAATGCTGATGGGCAGATACATTTGCGGTAAAATACCATTGCCTGCTCGGGTTATACTCACCTTCGGCTTGTCCGTAGAACGTGTTGACCTTGCTCCTCGACCGTGTCATTGACGACCAGTTGTTTTCAGCCACCTCCCGTCGGTAATCATATGCCATCCATGTATGTATGTACCCTCCTTTTACGCCTACTTTCCAGTCGTCTCGGTAATGGTCCCATGAAAGTATGCTTCGGAATGTACGCTCACGTTGACGATTCTCAAAATCCCTCTCGTCGCCGTAGTCGGTGGTGAGCATAGGCAGCTCGCGGTTAGAGTGGATATACCATGCGTTAAAGCCAAAGCGGTCGCCCTTATTGGTGTTGTAATATACCTCTTGAAGAATGTGCATATCCTTAAACGCGCCTGATTTATTACGTTCGGTCGGATGATACTGCCCTATTATGTTCTTGTCATCATCGTAGATGTTGATTTTCTTATCATGGTTGATGTATTTGTAATCGTTTGGCGAGGAGGAATATACGAATCGAGTGGAAGACTGCCAGTGCTCGCTGCCGTAGGTGATTCGTGCAAACTCGTCGAATGTGCTGAACGAGCCTATACCCTGCACGTACTGCGCGTTAAATCCTTCACCTACGTCAGGGAGCGTGCCGAGCTTCACAAGTCCTCCGAGCCCTCCGCCTGTCTCGTTGACCGAGGATGTGCCATGCAGTAGGGAAGCCTGGTCAATGAAATATGAGGGGATAGTAGAGAAGTCAGTCATGCCGAGCATCGGGTTGTTGATGCGCATACCGTTCCATGTCACCTGCGTGTGGCTTGGTGACGTGCCGCGGAAAGCCACGGTGGAGAGTGTGGCTCGTCCATAGCTCTTTACGAACACCGACGAATTGAACGTAAGAACATCAGCCATCGATAGAGCGATATTCTCCTTCAATGTGAGGGAGTCAAAGGTGGTTTTCTGCACGCCGATATCCTTCATCGACCGTTTAGCTTTCACCACTACCTCGTTCAGCCGATGAATACGCTTCGAAACATCTTGTGCCGGTAAATTCGTCCCTTGGAGTAGCCAAAACACAGTAAAAATCAACACTATAATCTTTGTCCTTCCCATTTTAATCTCGTTTTGATTAGCATGTCTTTTTTTGATAAGTAGGCAATCAAATTTATTCATATTTCCAGCAGAATGAGCCTGGAATGATTCCGACATAAAACTCATCAACAAGTTCGCCTGCGGGCGAATAGCGGTATATCATTCCCTGCTGCTGGTAGTCTATGGCATCGGCCACGTACACTTCACCGTTGTAGGGGCTGACGGTAAGGCCATAATATTTGGTGGAGCGAGACTCAAGGAAAGGGTGTACGGGCACGCTGCCGGCCGTAACGTCCATCTCCCATATGGCATCGTTGATCCAATAAAGCTTATCACCGTCGCCGTTGAGCTGCAATTCACTCGGCATGTCACCCAATTTGAACTTGAACTGCTTCTCTATGGTGAATGTCTCGGCATCGATTTTGTATAACGACGGAGCCTCATAACCATAAGGACTCCCTTCATATCCTCCGTCGGTTATGGTCCACATCTTATTATATCTGTCAATAACGAGAGAGTTGGGCTGTATGCCCACCTTCAATTCCCCCACCACCTGATCTGTCTCGGTGTCGATTTTTATGATACGGTTCTGATAGCTCCAGCAGTTGCAATACACATATTTGCCATATTGCACCATCTGTTCGGTAGAGCCATTCTCCATGGTCATATCAGGAACAGTGATATAGCCTGTAATCTCAAATTTCTTTGGGTTGACGATGAATATACGGTTGTCCCAGATTTGTGTCACGTAAGCTTTCTCGTCGCTTATAAAATATATGTAGCGCGGTGAGGGCAGATTCTCTATGCGCCCTACCTCTTTGAATGTATTGACATCAATGGCGAATATTACATGTGAATTGTTGACTACAATCCAACCTTTGTTGCCGTAAATGCTCATGTATTGTACCACATCACCGAGGCGGTAGCCATTGGCACGGAAAAACACCTCATTCTGTACCTCATTGGTTTCGGGGTTGTAGTAAGATAGAGTGCCGTTGCCAAACTGGAAATTTCCCTCGTTGCATATAAACAGCCCTGTGCCGGATACATTGAAATCCTCTACGTCATCACCGTAATCCCATTTCATGCAGGATGTCAGAGATGATATCAAGCCTATTGTCAATGCTATTATCAGATATCTAAAAGTTCCCATTCTTCATCTGTATCTTTAATTATCTGTGTCCTTGTTTAAGTGTAAACCTCGGCACAACATTTTTTGTTGCATGATGTACCGAGGTTTTGGCAGAAAAAAATTATATTTTGATTTGATTTACGATAAAAAATCACACTCTCGTTAAGGCATTAAGCAGTCAACGAGAGTGTAAGTATCGGAATGTATAAGAACATACAGCTTTATTAAGCGGTAAGTCAGACAAACCTGTACCTATAGTCCCGTAGGTGGTTGCTATATGCGGAAATGGCAGGTATTCTATGTGCGAAATTACGAATTAATTCTTTTATAGAATATCTTATAGTACAAAAAAAGTTAGCCCCATTCATTGATTTTAACAATATTAACAATTGAGGGGGCAAAAAACAACTCATTATTTTTAACTTATAAATTGTTAGGGTATGTTAGTTGTAAATAATCCGTTTGGAAAAGACAAAAATATACACTAACTTTGTATTAGAAATTATATCAATACCTTACTTATGATCAACAAGCAACTTATTTTACTGCTTGCCGGAGCCGCCGCTATCGGCGCCTCGGCACAGCGTACCTCCCAAACCCTCACCCAAGGCTGGGAATTCACAAAAGGCACGCCTTCGTCTGATACCAAATGGCAACAAGTACGCCTTCCGCACGACTGGGCCATCTACGGGCCTTTCGATATACACAACGACCTACAAGTAGTGGCCGTGGAGCAGAACGGAGAAAAGGAAGAAACCCTTAAAACCGGACGCACCGGCGGCCTGCCATTCATAGGCAAAGGTTCATACCGCACCACTATTAACATACCCGATACGGCCGGTGTGGCCAATACCCTTATTTTTGACGGAGCCATGAGCCATGCTCACGTAAAAGTCAACGGTAAAGAGCTTGCATACTGGCCCTACGGATACAACTCATTTTACGTAAACATCGACGAGGCCGCAGTGCCGGGCGACAACCTCATAGAGGTAGACCTCGAAAACTACGAGAAAGCCTCAAGATGGTATCCCGGAGCGGGTCTATACCGCAACGTACACCTCGTCACCACCAACGACATACACATACCCGTATGGGGCACCTACATCACCACACCCGTGGTGAAGGACGACTACGCTCAGGTGCATCTGCAAGGCGAAGTGGAGGGTCTAAAGAAAGGACAGAAAGTGGACGTGTTCACCGAAATCAAGGATGCCGACGGCAATGTGGTATCCACCAAAAAGAGCCTATATACATACCATGGGCAGGAGTTCACGCAGAACCTCATGATTGAGCATCCGCAGCTATGGACACTCGAACGCCCCTACCTCTACACTGCCACCACCAGCATAATCTCCGACGGCAAGACGGTGGATAGCTACGACACGCGCTTCGGTGTGCGCACCCTCGAATACATACCCGACAAAGGATTCTTCCTCAACGGAAAGCTCACAAAATTCCAGGGTGTGTGCAACCACCACGACCTCGGTCCGCTTGGCGCAGCCGTAAACAAATCAGCCCTGCGCCATCAGATAGAGCTGCTGAAAGATATGGGCGTAAACGCTATACGCACATCACATAATATGCCCGCTCCCGAACTTGTGGAGCTGTGCGACGAAATGGGTGTGATGCTGATGCTTGAGCCTTTCGATGACTGGAGTTTCCGCCCGAAGTCGCCCAACGGTTATGGCAAATTCTTCTCCGAATGGGCAGAGAAGGACGTGACAAATATGGTGAAACATTACCGCAACTCACCGGCTGTGGTAATGTGGAGCACCGGCAACGAGGTGCCGAGCCAATGGGGCCCTAACGGTGTAGCCGAACTCGAAATGCTGCAGGGGCTTATACGCGAACTTGACCCTACGCGTCCGCTCACCAACGGCATGGACCAGATACGCTCCGTGCTCGACAACGGATTTGCCGCCACAGTGGAGATTCCCGGCTTCAATTACAAGCCACAATACTACGAACAAGCTTACGAGAAACTGCCTCAGCAACTGATACTCGGGTCGGAGACGGCCTCCACCGTATCGTCGCGCGGCAAGTACTATTTCCCATTCAATCTCAAAGAACGTCAAGTGGTGATGCATCCCGACAACCAAAGCAACAGCTACGACGTGGAGACATGCTCTTGGAGCAATATCCCCGACCTGGATTTTGCCGCCGACAAGGATTTGCCCTATGTACTCGGACAATTCGTGTGGACAGGATTTGACTACCTCGGCGAGCCTTCGCCCTACGACACTGACGCGTGGCCAAGCCACAGCTCTTATTTCGGCATCATCGACCTCGCGTCGCTACCCAAAGACCGCTACTATCTATACCGCTCGCAGTGGAACAAAGAAGACCCCACTCTGCACATGTTGCCGCACTGGAACTGGGAAGGGCGTGAAGGCGAGATTACTCCTATCTTCGTGTACACCACCTATCCTAAAGCAGAGGTGTTTATCAACGGCAAGAGCCAAGGAGTGCGGGAGTTCAACGACTCCACGGTAATGAACCGCTTCCGCCTGATGTGGAACGACACACGCTATGAGCCGGGTGAAGTGCGTGTGGTGGCTTATGATGAGCAAGGCAATCCGGCCGAAGAAAAGGTGATGCGCACAGCCGGAAAAGCCCACCACCTTGTAGTGACACCTAACCGCAAGGAAGTGAATGCCGACAACGAGGAACTCGTATACTTCACCATCACCGTGGAGGATAAAGACGGCAATCCCGTGCCTACTGATGAGCGTATGGTGAAATTCAAAGTTGACGGCGCCGGCACATTCGAGGCCACTGCCAACGGCGACCCTACATGTATCCTGCCATTCCAGAATCCGGAGATGAAGCTCTTCTCAGGCGCAGCCACCGCGATAGCGCGTGCCTCCGATACTCCCGGCGACCTCTCTATCACCGTGTCGGCCAAAGGTCTTAAGCCTGCCACAGCCACTGTGAAGGTGAAGTAAGCCAACGTGCAATCATACAAAAAAACGGGACCCCGCGCAGAATTCTGCGAGGGGTCCCGTTTTTTGTATGAAAATAACTATGTCAGTTGCCGAACGACAATGTGGTGTAGTATCTGAATATGCCATCCTGGGCTGTGGCGTTGGCAAACTGCAAAGTGATGTACCTGCCGTCGTATCCATACCATGTGGCGCTCATGCCGCCGCCCGGAAGCACGGATGATGACACCGGAGCACCATAATCGCGCACAAGCGTGTTGTACGAACTGTAATATCTGGAAGTATCATAAAAGGGTGTGGAATACACGAATTCCGAGCCGTACAGCTGTCCGTTATCGTAGTACAGCGTAGAACTGGGCCACATCATATTCAGCATCATGGCATCGTTGACGTATACAGCGTTATTGGTGTAGCCGCTTACATCATATCCGGTGTTGATAAGCTGCTGCACTGTGTATGCGATAGCCGATCCTAAAGCAATACCCAAAATAGTGCCGAAACGCGGTGAGCGGGGTGTCGGACGGAAATTCGCCGGGGGTATGGGGCGGCTGAAATGACTTATAGGTGGCAGCATAGTACGAATCGGAGCGTGTTGAGGCACATGGCTAATGTGTGAGGGGCGCTGTCCGCTTGGAGCCGGGGTGAATCCGGGATTTGGCTGGCTGTTGCCGGGTCTTGTGAATCCGTGATTCGGCTGACCGTTACCGGGGTTTGAGTGTCCGGGGTTTGGCTGGCTGTTGCTGGGTCTTGTGAATCCGGAATTTGGCTGGCCGTTGCCTGGATTTGAGAATCCGTGATTTGGTTGGCCGTTGCCCGGATTTGAGAATCCGTGATTTGGCTGACCATTGCCGGGTCTTGTAAGTCCGGGCTGCGCATTACCGCGTCCGCGCTGAGGGGATGCCGGCTGATGTATCTGCTGGGTATTGCTCCCACCATTATTATTCCTGCCGCGGGCATCCATTTGAGGGCAGGAGGCAATCATGCACAAGGCTAATGCGAATGATATGCGGAGTAGTCGTCTCATACCGGAAAAATTTAGTTGTAAAAAAATTATCATATAAAATATGATACAATTAAGATGCGTGGCATGTCGTAAAGTTTAATGTTTTTATGTTTTTTTAGGTATCCGGATATATTTTTTCATCAAAGATTGTTTTTCATACACCAAAATTTAATAATTTTGCAGATTAGTTTATAAATCCGGATTATGGAGAAAAACGGACTGATACAAATCGACCTTCAGCAGGTGCTTAATGCAAAATTAGGCATCCGAAGCCGTTTTGTGCCTTTATGGCTCATTAATAAACTAAAGAAAATAATTCGCCAAGACGAGCTCAACGAGTTGCTGCGGGCCAACTACCCCCTCACCGGTGCCGATTTCTGTCAGGGCGTTCTCGACCATCTGGACGTGAAGGTGAGAATACACGGAGCCGAAAAGCTCCCCCCGATCACCGACAAGCGGTTTATTGCCGTATGCAACCATCCGCTCGGTGGCCTTGACGGTATGGCCCTTATAAAGACACTAAGCGATATCTACGGCGACGGCATAAAATTTGTGGTGAACGATATGCTTATGGCCGTGGCACCCCTGCGCGGCGTTTTCCTGCCAATCAACAAGCACGGCAGCCAGGACCGTAAAGCAATATCAGACATCAACGAGGCCTTGGCCGGCGACTCTCCGGTGGTGATATTCCCGGCCGGACTGGTATCGCGCCGCGGCAAAGGAGGCGAAATTCGCGACCTTGCCTGGAACAAGATGTTCATCAATAAGGCTGCCGAATTTAATCGACCCATACTCCCCCTTTACTTCTCCGGCCACAATTCGCCTTTCTTTTACAAATTCGCCCAATGGCGCAAACGATTAGGCATAAAGCTGAATATCGAGATGGTGTGCCTCCCCGGTGAAGTATTCAAAAGCCGAGGCAAGACATTCGATGTGGTGGTGGGCGACACGATACCTTGGCAAAACATACGCCCCGGAAAGCAAGCCCTTGAAAACGCCCAAGAGATAAAAGACGTGGTGTACTCCCTCGCCGCAAACCACAGTCAGCACTTCTGATGTAAAAAACAAGCCTCTCACGGTAAACCACTATAGCATATATGAACCAGAAAATCATAGACCCCATACCCGACGAACTGATAGCAGCAGAACTCACTGCCGACCGCTTCCTGCGCAAATCCAACAAAGGAGGCAACGAATTATATGTAGTGGATGCTTACAATGCCCCTAACACTATGCGCGAAATCGGGCGACTTAGAGAAATCGCGTTCCGATCAGCGGGCGGCGGTACAGGCAAAGATTGCGATATCGACAGCTTCGACCTTATGGACCCGCCTTGCAAGCAGCTACTGGTGTGGGACCCCGAAAGCCGGCGGATACTCGGCGGATACAGATTCATCACCGGCGACCAGATACGCTTTGACGAAGACGGTAAGCCCAGAATCGCCACAAGCCATATGTTCAGGTTCTCCGACGAGTTTATCGAAAAATACCTGCCGCACACCATTGAGCTCGGTAGGTCGTTCGTGAGACTCGAATACCAAAATACACGCGCCGGCTCAAAGGCTCTCTATGTGCTCGACAACCTATGGGACGGCTTGGGGGCGCTCACGGTGGAATACCCGCACATGAAATATCTATTCGGCAAAGTGACGATGTACCCCAGCTACTCCAAAGACGGCCGCAATCTGATTCTCTATTTCCTGCACAAGCATTTCCCCGACCGATTAGGCCTCGTGCGACCCATAAAAGAACTCGATCTCGATATCGACCGCGAAAGCATGGAGAGAATATTCACAAGCTCCGACTTCAAGACCGACTACAAGACCCTCAACAGCCACGTACGCGCTTTAGGCTACAACATACCCCCTCTGGTGAATGCCTATATGAGCCTTTCGCCCACTATGCGTATGTTCGGCACCGCGATCAACGATGAGTTCGGCGATGTGGAGGAGAGCGGCATCTTCCTGGTGATATCCGAGATTCTGGCCGAGAAAAAAGATCGGCATATAGCCACGTATAAGACAAGGCTTTAGGTTTTTGGCTTCTGATGGCCAATAGCATTATTTACTTTTTTTGACTACGCTAACCCCCTCAAACGAAATAATACAAAATGCAAGTACGACCGAAAAAGGCCTTAGGGCAGCACTTCCTTACCGACCAGCATGTGGCTGAGAGGATAGCCTCTACGCTCGATGCCTATACAGGCACACCGGTGCTGGAAATCGGTCCGGGCATGGGTGTGCTCACCCGATGGCTTCTCGATAAAGGGCACGACCTTAAGGTAGTGGAGATCGATACCGAAAGCGTGGAGTACCTCACCGACAATTTCCCCCGGCTGCAGGGACGCATCGTAGAGGGTGACTTCCTTAAAATGGACCTTGCCGAAATCTTCGGAGGCGAGGATTTCTGCGTGATAGGCAACTATCCTTACAATATATCATCCCAGATATTCTTCAGGGTACTCGATTTCAAGGATAAGATACCTTGCTGCTCGGGAATGCTCCAAAGGGAAGTGGCCGAAAGGATTTGCGCAAAAGAGGGGTCGAAGACGCGAGGCATTCTGAGTGTGCTGCTCCAGGCATGGTACGATGCCGAATACCTCTTTACGGTGAGCGAGAATGTGTTCTGCCCGCCACCTAAAGTGAAATCGGGTGTGATAAGGCTCACCCGCAACAGCGTAAAAGTGCTCCCCTGCGACGAAAAGCTGTTTCGCACGGTGGTGAAAACCACATTTGGACAAAGGCGCAAGACACTGCGCAACTCAGTGCGCTCGCTGATACCGCCAGGTGCCGTACTGCCCGAAAACCCGCTGCTATCACTGCGCCCCGAACAGCTCTCCAACGATCAGTTCTATCAGCTTACCAACCTCATCAGCTCTCTGCGCTGATGACAAAATCACGAAATGCACAATCTTTTATGTGTGTGAACTATAATATCACATAGCGATGAAAGAATACACCGACGAATATCTGGAGCGCATACGCTCGATAATACACTCCAACGACGAAGCAGCCGCGCGAGAAGAGCTTGAAAACCTCCACCCCGCCGACATAGCCGAGCTATATCAGAACCTTAACCTCGACGAGGCCGAATACCTATACAAACTCTTGGACGAGGAGGTTGCGGCCGATGTGCTGATGGAGCTTGACGAGGAAGACCGTATGAAGCTGCTCGACGCCATGCCAGCGGAGGAGATAGCAAAGCAGATCGACCACCTCGACACTGACGATGCCGTGGACCTCATACAACAGCTTGACGAGGAGGACCGCGACGAAATACTCTCGCACATCGACGATGTGGAGCAGGCCGGAGATATCGTGGACCTGCTGAAATACGACGAGGATACTGCCGGCGGCCTCATGGGCACCGAGATGATAGTGGTGAACGAAAACTGGTCGATGCCCGAATGTATAAAGCAGATGCGCATGCAGGCTGAGGATATGGACGAGATTTACCTTGTGTATGTGGTGGACGATGACGATAAGCTGCGCGGCATACTCCCGCTTAAGACTCTCATCACACACCCGTCGGTATCGAAAATCAAGCATGTGATGGAGGTAGACCCGCCCAGCGTGAAGGCTGACACGCCTATCGACGAAGTGGCTCTCGACTTCGAGAAATATGACCTTGTGGCCATGCCGGTAGTGGACTCTATAGGACGCCTGCTCGGACGAATCACCGTGGACGACGTGATGGACGAGGTACGCGAATCGCAGGAACGCGACTATCAGCTGGCATCAGGTATATCCTCCGACGTCGATGCCGACGACTCTGTGCTTGCGCAGTCAAAGGCGCGCATACCATGGCTGCTCATCGGCATTGTTTCGGGTATAGTGGCCTCGCTTATCCTTTCGGGATTCGAGGAGCAGCTCAAGGCCGTGACTGTACTCGCGCTCTTCATCCCCATCATAGGCGGCACGGGAGGTAACATAGGCGTCCAGGCCTCGGCTATTGTGGTGCAGAGCCTTGCCAACGGCTCTCTGGAACTAAAGGACTTCACCAGGCAGATATGGAAGGAATTTCTTATCGGACTGCTCAATGCCTCAATAATATCCCTATTGATGCTTGTGTACAACCTATTCTTCATTCCCGATGATTTCGCCGTGACCCTCTCTGTGTCAACGTCGCTTTTCCTTGTGTCGATGTTCGCCACGATATTGGGCACTGTGGTGCCGCTTTCGCTTGAAAAGCTCAAAATCAACCCCGCGCTCGCCACCGGGCCCTTTATCCAAATCACCAACGACATATTCGGCATACTTATCTATGTGTGGATATCCAACCTGTTCCTGAAAATATTCTGACAAAAATGCAAATCAAAGGACATGTGTCGATGCTCGGCGCCAATGTGATATGGGGGCTGATGTCGCCGTTCTCCAAATACGTGATACTCGGTGGCATAGTTTCGGCACTTAGTATCACCTCACTGCGCATGATAGGCGCGGCTGTGCTTTTCTGGATACTGTCGTTATTCTGCAAAAAAGAGCATGTGCCTATGCCCGATATCATAAGGCTGTTCTTCGCCGGCATGATAGGTGTGCTCATCAACCAGTCATGCTTTATGATGGGGGTGGGGTACACCTCGCCCGGCAATGCCTCTATCATCACCACCACTATGCCACTGTGGGTGATGATTCTCGCCGCTTTCATACTCAAAGAGCCTATCACCGCCAAGAAGGTGGGTGGTATAGCCTGCGGGGCCACAGGAGCCGTGCTCCTTATCCTCGGCAGTCCCAAAGGTCTGTCGGGCGACAATCCCATGCTCGGTAATCTGCTTGTGCTCACCGCTCAATTCAGCTATGCGCTGTATCTATGCCTCTATAAGCGGTTCATCGCCAAATATTCCCTGGTGACGCTGATGAAATGGATGTTCACGTTCGCCGCGCTTGTCAATCTCACCTACTCGCTGCCCACACTGATAAGCATACCGTGGACCCGGCTGCGTCCGCTCGATATATGCAGTCTCGCTTTTACCGTCGTGTTAGGCACATTCGTGGCCTATATATTGATAATGGTGGGGCAAAAGACCCTGCGCCCCACCATCGTGGGCATGTACAACTATTTCCAGCCCATCGTGTCGTGCCTTGTGGCCATATATCTGGGCATGGATTATTTCAATGTGCAGAAAGGTATCGCCATAGTCCTGATTTTCTGCGGTGTATGGCTTGTGACACGCAGCAAGAGCCGCGCTGATATGGAGGATAGGGGACATACATCAGCAGCTTCAGATACGACGGAATGACGATACCGCAAGATATTACCTCAAACATAACCATAATTATAATCAGCTATGCGCCAAATAATCAACCATTTTACCGATGACGACCTGTATAAATTCACAATGTGCTGTGCCGTGATAGAGAATTTCCCGCGTGCCTACGTGGTGTACGAGTTCATCGACCGCAACAACACATGCTATCCGCCCGGATTCGCCAAGGCGCTGACCGAGCAGATGGAAATGCTTGAAAATCTGGCTATCACCGACGATGAGATTGACTTCTTCAGGAAGAAATGTTCGTTTATACCCGGATGGTTCTGCACTTACCTTAAAGGATACCGCTACAAGAGCGAATGGGTAAAGGCACAGCAGGATGCCTCAGGGCATCTTTCGGTAAGGTTTGAGGGCCTATGGGCGCAGACGATCCTCCTTGAGGTAAAAGTGCTGGCCATAATATCAGAATTGTACTATGAGTTTACCGGACAGGCGCATAATGCCGATTATGACGATTACTATCGCCGATCATATACCAAAGGCGAACGTCTGCTTCAGGCAGGATGCGTGTTCAGCGATTTCGGCACGCGCCGACGCCTGTCATTCAGATCTGAAGACACTCTGGTGCGCGCCATGGCCGACTGCTACCGCTCAAGGCAATGGCCAGGGGCTTTTATAGGCACAAGCAATGTGTGGTTCGCCAAGGAATACGGACTCACGCCTATCGGCACCATGGCTCATGAATTCGTGTGTGCCATAGCGGCAATGTACGGCCCGCTGATGGCCAACCATATAGCCATGAATCTATGGCGCAACACATTCAGGGGAGCATTAGGCACATTCCTGTACGATACTTACGGCTGGGATATATTCAATCTTAATTTCTCGGAGGATTTCGCACGTCTTTTTAAAGGGCTGCGCGTTGACAGCGGCGACAACCTTGAGCAGATGCGTAAAATCACCGATAAATACCGCTCGCTGGGCATCGACCCGCGCACAAAACAGATAATATTCAGCAACGGGCTCAATACCGACGAGGCAATAGCCCTAAACGCTGAGGCTAAGGAGTGCTGCCAACCTTCGTTCGGTATCGGCACGCATTTCACCAATGACTTCCCGGGGGTATCGCCGATGAACATAGTGATAAAACTCGTGGCCGCAAAAATCACAGAATCGTGGACTTTTTACAGCGACACATGCAAGCTTAGCGAGGATCACGGAAAATATACGGGCAAGCCCGAGGTGGTGGAGAGGTTTCTTGAGACCTTGCATTTCAAGGGGTGAGCCACCATAATATCATGGAGCAAGGATGAGTCAGGCGCAAAAAAAATTAATCGTCATCACGACGACTAATCTTCTTACCTTAAATCTAATACCATGAAAAACTTTGCAAAGATAACAATTTTTATGTTGTAAAACATAATTTTTGGGCAAGAAAATAATCCGAATTAACATTATTTATATTTTAACCCTATAGATTATTTAAAAATCAACAAAAATTTAACCGTCACGCCATATAGCATATGGAAATGCCAAAGATTTTTTGTAAGTTTGCACTCTTAAGTGAGCGTAAAAAAATGCTCACTAAGCCACATGCTAAAAATCGGAGATAATTCAAACTATAAAACATATAAGCTAATATGGAATTAACGCAGTTGACGGCCATCAGCGCCATTGACGGTCGTTACCGCAGCAAATGCGAACGCCTCGACGAGTACTTTTCGGAATACGCTCTCATCAAATACCGCGTGAGAGTGGAAATAGAGTACTTCATAGCACTCACCTCTTTGGGTCTTCCGCAGCTACCCAAGCTCACTCATATCGACGAGGAGGTGCTTCGCGACATCTACCGAAATTTCACTGTGCAGCAGGCTGACGAAGTAAAGGAAATAGAGTCAGTGACCAACCATGACGTGAAAGCCGTGGAGTACTTCATCAAAAAGCAGTTCGACGCTCTGCACCTGTCGGTGGATATAGTGGAATACAAGGAATTCATCCATTTCGGACTCACTTCGCAGGATATCAACAATACGGCTGTGCCCCTGTCGGTAAAGGAGGCTTTACGCGACGTGTATATGCCTAAATTGTCGCAGCTCATCGAGCAGCTTGCCGCTTTCGCCGAGGAGTGGAAAGATGTGCCAATGCTCGCCAAGACACACGGGCAGCCGGCATCGCCCACTCGCTTAGGCAAGGAGATAATGGTGTATGTGTACCGTCTGCAGGAGCAGGTGGAATCATTGCGCGGCGTGAAGATCAGCGGCAAATTCGGCGGCGCCACCGGAAATTTCAACGCCCACCATGTGGCGTTCCCCGAAATCGACTGGCGCGGTTTCGCAAATAAGTTCCTTTCCGAGAATCTCGGCATACAGCGCGAGCAATACACCACACAAATATCCAACTACGACAATCTTGCAGCACTCTTCGACTGCCTGCGACGCATCAATACCATCATCCTTGACTTTGACCGCGACATGTGGATGTACATATCCATGGAGTATTTCAAGCAGAAAATCAAGGAGGGTGAAGTGGGCTCGTCGGCTATGCCCCATAAAGTCAACCCTATTGACTACGAGAACTCCGAAGGCAACCTCGGCATGGCCAACGCCATACTCTCGCACTTAGCTCAGAAGCTGCCGGTATCGCGTCTGCAGCGCGACCTTACCGACTCTACCGTGCTTCGCAATATCGGTACACCCTTGGCTCACGGCCTTATTGCCATAGCAAGCACGATGAAGGGCCTGAGCAAGCTCCTGCTCAACCGTCCTGCCATCGACCGCGATCTCGACAACATGTGGAGTGTGGTGGCCGAAGGCATTCAGACCATACTGCGCCGCGAGGGTTATCCTCACCCCTACGAAGCCCTTAAAGCACTGACTCGCACCAACACCGCTGTCACCGAAAAGAGCATTTCCGATTTCATTGATACCCTCGAAGTGTCGGATGCAGTGAAAAAGGAGCTGCATGCGCTAAGCCCCCACACATACACCGGTATTTGATATAGGACCGCCCCTGATATCAAAAAATGGCAAGCGGCAGCCGCAGCCCCCCGAGATAGCAAGCGGCAGCCGCAGCCGTCAGGCGCAGGGCCACTGTGGCGCGGCGTTCCACGCCGCGCATATAAAAAATTTTTTACTAACCCCCAAACTTAAAACCCTTACAAGAATTGCCCGTAAGAAAATGGCGAATTGAAGACAGCGCCGAACTTTACAACATCATCGGATGGGGACGCAACTATTTCTCCATCAACGAGCGCGGTCATGTCACCGTTACCCCTCGCCAGGGATATGCATCGGTTGACCTTAAAGACGTTATGGACGAGCTTCAGCTCCGTGACATCACAGCCCCAGTGCTCCTCCGCTTTCCCGACATCCTCGACAACCGTATCGAGAAGATATCCAACTGCTTCGAGAATGCGGCCAAGCAATACAATTACAAAGCCAAGAATTACCTGATTTACCCGATAAAGGTGAACCAGATGCGTCAGGTGGTGGAGGAAATAGTGACATACGGCAAAAAATTCAATATCGGACTGGAAGCGGGCTCTAAGCCTGAGCTTCATGCCGTGCTTGCCACTAACATCGCCGACAACGCTCTGATAATCTGCAACGGATATAAGGACGAGAACTATATCGAACTTGCCCTGCTGGCGCAGAAAATGGGCCGAAACATATTCCTGGTGGTGGAGAAGCTCAACGAGCTGCATCTTATAGCGGAGATATCGCACCGCCTGAAGATACGCCCCAATATAGGGGTGCGCATCAAGCTGTCGAGCTCGGGCTCCGGCAAATGGTCGGAGTCGGGAGGCGACCAGTCGAAATTCGGCCTTAATTCATCGGAGCTTCTCGAGGCTATCGATATCCTCGAAAAACATAAGATGACCGACTGCCTTAAGCTTATCCACTTCCATATCGGCAGCCAGGTGACAAAGATACGACTGATAAAGAATGCTTTGCGCGAGGCCTCGCAATTTTATGTGCAGCTCGTGAAGATGGGATTCGGTGTGGAATTCGTTGATGTGGGCGGTGGTCTTGGCGTGGACTATGACGGCACGCGCAGCAGCGCAAGCGAGAGTTCGATGAACTATTCGATTCAGGAGTATGCCAACGATGCTGTGTCGAGTCTTGTGGATGTGTGCGAGAAGAACGGCGTGAGCCAGCCCAATATTATCACGGAGAGCGGACGCTCGCTTTCGGCGCATCATACAATCCTCGTGTTTGAGGCGCGTGAGCATACCTCACTCCCTCTATGGAAGGACAACGAGGAACTTCCAGAGAACTCGCATGAGCTTGCGCGCGAACTCTTCGAAATCTGGGATAACCTCAACCAGCCGCGGCTTTTCGAGAGCTGGCACGACGCGCTGCAGATACGCGAGGAGGCTCTTGACCTATTCTCGCTGGGTCTGCTCGACCTGCGCACACGCGCCCAGATAGAGAAGCTTTTCTGGTCAATAGCCAGGGAGGTGGGCGAAATAGCCGGTGCGCTGAAGCATGCCCCCGAGGAGCTGCGCAAAATCGCTAAGATGATACCTGATAAGTATTTCTGCAATTTCTCGCTTTTCCAGTCGCTTCCCGATTCATGGGCCATCGACCAGCTTTTCCCGATAATGCCCATTCAGCGCCTTGACGAGAAGCCCACGCGCACATGCACCATACAGGATATCACTTGCGACTCCGACGGCAAAATCGCCAATTTCATCGTGATGAACGATATACAGAGTTCGCTGCCTGTGCACACGTTCAAGCCTAACGGCGAGCCCTACTATTTAGGGGCTTTCCTCGTAGGAGCATATCAGGAGATTCTCGGCGATATGCACAATCTTTTCGGCGACACAAATGCTGTGCATATCCGCGTGAATGAGGATGAGTACGAGATCGACCAGGTGATTGAGGGCGAGACGGTGGCTGATGTGCTGGAGTACGTGCAGTTCAATCCCAAGAAGCTCGTGCGAAATCTGGAGACTTGGGTCACCAAATCAATGAAGGAGGGTAAAATCACGCCTGATGAGGGCCGTGATTTCCTGAACATGTATCGTTCGGGGCTCTTCGGGTATACTTATCTCGAAAGGTGATGGCTTATGCGCTATTTCATGCATCTGGCTTATAACGGCAACGGTTTTTCCGGCTGGCAGGTCCAGCCGGGCGAGCCTACCGTGCAGGGCTCCATTGAGGAGGCTCTGAGCCGGGTGCTTCGTAAGGATACGGGCATCACCGGTGCCGGACGCACCGACACCGGTGTGAATGCCAATATGATGATAGCGCATTTCGACTGTGACACGCCTTTGCCCGCGGGGCTGGTGCGGAGTCTCAACTGCATGGTGGGGCATAATATCGCCATATATGACATATGGGCTGTGGCTCCGGATGCGCACGCCCGTTTTGATGCCGTGTCGCGCACCTATCATTATTACGTCACCACGCGTAAATCTCCGTTTGCCTATCCCTATAGTTGGCAGGCTCCTCCTACCCTTGATTTCGATGCCATGAACCGTGCGGCAGCCTATCTGCTTGGCTGTCAGGATTTCACTTCTTTTTCTAAACTTCACACACAGGTTAAGACAAATATATGCACCATATCCGAGGCCGGGTGGGAGCAGTGCGGAGAGCATGCCTGGTGCTTCACCATAACAGCCGACCGATTTCTGCGCAATATGGTGCGTGCCATTGTGGGTACCCTTGTTGATGTGGGGCGCGGCAAGATGCCGCCTGAGTCAGTGGCTGATATTATAGCCAAGCGCGACAGATGCAGCGCGGGCACATCTATGCCACCGCAGGCCCTTTTCCTATGGCACATAGCTTATCCGGAGGGTTTGGAGGGGCGAATTCATTAGCCTTATACGATGGGTATGAATTTATTCCCCCGAAGCTTAAAACCCCACCTTGCCACTCGCATTGGTCATTGTGGATTGTTTGGCATATTCAGTGCTTTATGCGGTAACGTTGTGCAGGATGAGTTGGTCTGTCAGGGTACTCCATTTCTAAAACTCCGGATTGAAGGAGTTTCTTGATAATCCTTTTTTGTACATGTTGTCGGCTTCTTCCAATGGAATGGGCGATTTCACCAATATTTTTCCAAGTTCTACATGAATCTTTAATCATTTGGATTTCTTCCTTTGTTGGCATTATTGAATTTGGGGTCTTCGCATTTCCTACATCCGAGCTTGGTGCATCCGAGCTTGGTGCATCCGAGCTTGGTGCATCCGAGCTTGGTACATCCGAGCTTGGTACATCCGAGCTTGTTGCAGAACTTGTTGCATCCACTGATTCATAGACATTTAACTTGTTGCAGCTTGGTACATCCGAGCTTGTCACAGAGCTTGTCACATTTGAGGGAAGTTGATAATCATGATTAATGTGATAAGTCGTTCCCTTACCGAATCCTGATGAAATCAACAATCCGTCTTTGCACAATTGTCGGAGTAGTTTTGTGATGTCGGTGGGGTGCAATTCAAGTACTGTCTGAAGTGAGCCGTTTGAGATCTCCTCATTCTCTATGGCAAAAGCCAAAACCGTAAGGCTGTTGTGGTCTAATGATTCAATCTTATTTCCGAATATCCCTTTCAATTCAGATATAACTTCATCTGAAATCAGTGACTCCATGGGCAGAAAAAGTTCAACCTTATCTGGTTTACCGGTCTCATCGATGTAAGGCCGTCTCCAGTTAGCATCTTTCCACCCCTGCATTATCTTGTCAACTCCGCTGCCAGCCTTGTCTGATTTGCCGATAAGACCGAACATCTTCTGCAATGATGGGTTTCGGGCTTCGCTTTTGCCACCTTCATAGTACTGCGGTATTGACATTAACAATGAGCCCGGATTCGACATTATTATACCTTTTGGTGTCTTGTAGATGTTGATTCTTCGGGAACCACCATATTGAGCGTGGACTATGCAGTTGATAAGGGCCTCGCGGACGGCCACATGAGCGGAGGATTCATCCTGTCTCGTGTCGCCGACAAGTTTGAACGGTTTCGGAAGAAAGTTGAGAAGCTTTGGAAGTGTAAGGCGATAGAACTGAAACAGATTGGCTTCCCATGTGCCGTCGGGATACAGACGGTCAACCCATCGTGTTGTGGTGGTGTCTGATGGAATTTCCCGATAGTCAACCATGAAGTCAGAAGCACATTCCGGATCTGTTATCGCTTCTTCCTTCCCGAACATGAGGATTCCGGCCATCGTGAACCCTTCTTTCCCTGTCTCCCGGTCTTTGCGGTAGCCACCAAGTTTCTTCATCAGTTCAAGGTCGCTCAATGCTGTCCAGGGGTGAGCCGGAGTGAGGTTGGCAAACATCGTTCGGTATTGCCGGAATGAATTCATGTCTATGTCATCCCATGTGTAATTGTTGAGAACACGGCTCTCCACTTTGCCTATATTAGAATCTCTCTCGGCAAACATCTGGGTCACCGTCATCTGATCGCAGCGATAATCACCCTCATTGTTTCGGCGGAAGGTGCCGGTCAATGGGTCAGTCCCGATATAGACAGGACGTAATTGCCGGCTGGCTCGAGGAATGATAAAGGCAAGTACAAAACCATCATCGTAAGGAATCTTGATGACATCCTTGTCGGTCAACAATGGAGTGCTGAACTGCTTGCGGTTGTTTTGATTGTCGAAGAATGCCTTTTTCAGTTTCTCCACTTCTTCCGCAGAAAGAGGCTCAACCGAGAAAATCTGTTTCTTCTCAGACACTCCGAACAAGATTATGCCACCCTCTGTATTGGCAAATGAGGAATAAGTTTCCCATAAACTTCCCGGAAAACCACCCTTTGCGGACTTGAATTCAATCTCCTTGTTTTCATTAACATTCATCAAATCCTCAAGGAACGCCTGTATCTGCAGGCTCTTCTTGATTATATCATTATCAGTCATACTTCTAACACGTTTAATGTCTAATAGATATATTTTCCATTACGATAAAATATTTTAGGCGATAATGTTGTATAAAACATATCAAACTCCCTAATATTTGTTAGCTCCTTAAGCTTGCAATCTTGATCTAATGGAATAACGCTAATTTCTATCATCTCCCTCAGTGTAGTAGGCCATGCAATCTGTGAAGTTAAAGGTAAGACCTGTAGAAATAAATGTTTTCCACAAAAGAAGAGATGGTAGAATCCTTTCCGATTAATAAAATCTATTTCGTGTACGAACATATTGATAGTGATGTCGTCTTTACGTTCATCAAAGTGAAAAATCATTTTATTTACAGCAAATAGTACGACTGGATTACCAATATTATATCTTGCGAATTTGCGTACATCTTCAAATCTATCTAAGTTTTCCTCGGGAAAGGATGAGTGGTATTCTCCAATATGTGCGTATTCTTTTTTTGCCATTGATTTACATGTATTAACCTATTCTATGATTCCTATAGTTGCACAAAGAATGGAGCATTATTTTTTAATTCCGGAGCATAATCTTGCCTTAACGCTTCAACATTATATGGTGGAGCATCCTTGATTTCTGCACCCATGAAATACAAAACATAACTCCGAGGTTTCTCGCTTGGATATTCTTTTTGCTTCATTATCTCCGAACTTGCAAGAACCTGCTTGGTTGTGTCAAGCTCATATACATGATATTCCGAATACCTATCCTTATTATACAATAGTAAGCGGGATGCAACGATCATAAGCCCCGATTTGTCAAGAGAGCCATTTCTTCTGCCTAATCGGATATTATATAAGTGATTATTTAAAATCCATTCCTTGTGTTTTTTACTCTTATAACATCCAACAAGCATCATGTCGCTCTTAGCTCGAGCTGTATATTCCGGAATACTTTCGGCAGCAACAAGAGGGAATGTGCTATCATCGATGTCATATTGAAGAATAATCGGTTGTTTATTCTTAGCAATTTGAACACTCCTTATAATGTTGTGAATCTGTCTCTCATACGATCTTTCATTCGTAAGGTCAAATGGCACAACCATCAGACTCAATCCATACTTGTCAAGAATATCTTCATACACAAACTCAGGCAGCTGCTTGGTAAATTTCTCTGAGTAGGGATACAGCAAGACCAGCTTGGGGATTACATCATGTCCATATCTGGTCTCACCTTGTCGGTACTTCTGACCATAGGTATACATCTGATACATATCCTTCATATCAATCAGATAGTTCCTGTCAGGACTGTCCCCATCAATGGCTTTCCACTTGGTATCGATTATAATACACTCATAGTGAGGGTTGTCCTTATCGGTCTCAACCACTATGTCTGGTCTGAGTCTGAACATCCCCTTACCATCAGTGTGTCTATCCACAAGGCAATACCTTGTGTTCTGTGCATCAGCACTCAGTGGCAGGGTATTACTATATGTGGGTGCGTATTTCTTGAATAGATATGCCACAAAATTCTCAAACAACCTCTCTGCTTGGAACAATAGGGATTGGTTTACGCAGCTCCCCGAAAAGTTTGTAAACCCTCTGTTCAGCAGGAATTGAGAACTCCATTGTATCAACATTTCATAGGCTGAGAACAACCTGTTGGTGGATTGGGCAAGTTTCAAGTCATTCTCCATGCTCACGCTTGGTGGAATGTCGGTCAACAATCCCAGCAGGGCTGCAATCCTTGCTTTGTTGGTGGTTGAGTGACTTACTTCATTCAGTTTCATCAGAGTGGACACAACAATCCTATTCTGGGGTATGTTTTCCAGATACTTGTTGTAGTTTATTGCAAAACGTGATTTGTCGGCAATGTTTCTTGACAGGTGTCTTGAAATGTTCAGTCTCCCTTTCAGAAATCTCTGGTTTTCAGAAATCCTTGAATAGTTTCTTTTCAATCCGCCCAACACGAGTTCTTCCACAACAGAGATATAATTTGAGATATATACTTCCAAGATAGGAAAATTCTTGCGTGTGTCAAGACCTGTATGCTGAAATGATTTCGCACGTGTGTCAGTGAAGTGCTTCAACATGTTCAGAAACACCCTCCGGCACGTTTCCTCATCTTCATCCTGCTTATCAGATGCTTTGTATATCTTGGGCAATATCTCTATCACTTGACCATCCCTGGTCTGGATAGTACCCACAAACCTCCCCGTCTTGATGTATCTCTTGCCACCCCTTGTGTGCACAGACATTATGCTGTCTGTGTCATCATTGGCATTATTCGACAAAATGAAGTCCCATAAGTTGTTGAAGGAGACCTCCGGTAGTGCGGTATCTCCTTCCTTATGAGGTTGACCATCTATATATAGGTTTCCAAACTCATAGGTTATTATGGGATTGGATTTCTTCATTCACCTATGATGATGTCGAGGTATCTCTTTGCTTCCTCCTCATTATTCTGTTTGATTACAGCTTTGAGGTCAGGGTTAAGCTCAAAGAAGTCAACTTCCTCTGTGTCAATGTCAATATCAGAGTATTTCCTTGCTGCTTTCTTCGCATCATTATCTTCCACATAGAAGTGTGGTTCTGTCTTGCCGGTATCATTCAGCACAAACCTTATCTTGGTCACATTGTTGTAGAAGTATTCTTCGAGCAGGGGTATAATCTTATCTACCAATGCAGTGAGTATCTCAACATTGGTAGTAGCGTGCATCAGGTATGAATGACCTATCTGGTTGTCCTTGTTCAGGATTGCTCTTATCCTTGAATTGATGGATTTCAGCACCTCACGTGCGGTAACAGTCTGTATGACTTGGTACACAGGAGGACACTCTTGGAATCTGAAACGTCTTCTGAGGGCTGAGTCCAATAATTGTATGGATCTGTCAGCAGTGTTCATTGTTCCCACTATCACAAGATTAGCAGGAACACCAAACCTCTGTTTTGAGTATGGCAGGGTAAGAGTCAACTCATGTTCGGCACCCAAACGTTTGCTGGGTTCAATCAATGATATGAGGTCTCCAAAGATGGATGCTACATTCCCTCGGTTGATTTCATCAATGCACAGCAGGGCAAGTTTTTTTTCTTCAATGGCTTTTTGGAAACGTTCTTGTCTTACAGTGGCATCATCATTGATACACTCCTTTAATGAGTTGTAGCCGGCAAGTTGCGAGGCTTTTTCGCAGACATTGTAGAACACCCCCTTTTCTATTGTATATTTCACATTCTCAGATTCATCATCCAGTATGGGTTTCAGTCCCTCCACAAACTCTTCATAGCTGAATGATTGATGGAAAGTGGTAAACTCCACCAGACCATCATCAAACTTCCGGACATAGTCCATCTGTAAGGAATGTGTCTTACCTGTACCCGGAGGGCCATACAATATTATTGGGGAAATTTCATTGTCAAAAGATTTTCCCCCATTAGAAATGTTATCAGAAAAGAAAAACGAAGCAACCTCAGAAAATGAAGTATCCTTTGGGAAGTACGCCAATACATAGTCAGTTTCTGAATTTCTTTTTAAGGCATAAAAGTCATCTATATTATCTTCTACTGTAAGATTAAGCTTTCCCAAGAAGAAGCTTTTAAGATTGATTGACCCATCTAAATTGGTATAACATTTATAATCACCTCTTGCGGGAGACAACTTAAAAGTCGAGAAAAACTTTAAACTATTCAAAGGATTCTCTTTGGAGCCAGCCAAATATCGAAACTGAACAGTGACCTCATCTGATGAAAATTGGAAGAAATCACGGGCATCTGAAACAGAGTATTCTATCTGTTTTCCAGCAGATGGATTTAAATCATTTTTCTTAAATTTGAAAACTCGAATCATATCTATAAGAGTTTACTCCACTGTTCTGCCATAGCATCCGCAAATCCTTGGAATGTCTTGCTTCTCAAAGTGCGTCGCATCTCAGTAGATATTTTTGTGTTAAAGGAGTCTGAATACCATTTGGGTAAGGATTTTCCACTTGACAGTACAACCCTTTCTCCCTTTCCTACAATCTTAGTAGGAGTCAACTCGGGGAGATTCTTTAACCAGAGACATGTGGTTTTTGTGGCTTCATCACCAAACCAATAAGGTTGGACTATTTGGTTGGGCTTTCTAAATAACTTACTCATTATCCCAACTGGGTTTTCAATAGCAATGCGTGGTATGTCGGCATTGGCTAATGCCATAAAGAATTCGATGGCTTCTTTTCTGTCTTGTGCTCTTGTTGGAAAGTGGGGATGAGGTCTTCTCTGCTCGATTGGTAAATCCTTATCATCAGGATGGTAGTACCAGCGTGCTCCACTGACTGAAAGATATGTACAGGGAGGATGAGCAATCATCAAGTCCCAGTCTCCATCAAGGACAAAATCCTCTCCGGTTTCCAACTTGCCCTTTTTATATTTAATCACACAAATCACATCACAATGGAGATGCCATTCCGGGTGACCACCACTGCAAGGCAATATGTCACAACTGTAAGCATTATAGCCCAGTCTTCTGAATGCTTTACATACAGTTTGACTTTCTTCACATGCGATAAGTATATTCTTCATTTTGTCAAAACCTCATAAATGGAATCTGCTATACAATGTGCAAAATTTACGGGCACTGCATTGCCGATCATCTTATAACATACAGAGTTTGGCCCTACAAATTCATAGTCTGATGGAAATGTCATCAATAGAGCTGCTTCTCTCACAGTGATAAACCTACATTGCTCCACATCGGGATGTAAAAACATAAATCCATCTTTTTGCAGGTGCGCAACAACTGTGGGTGATGGCTTATCCCATTCCAAATTTCGATATTTGATGTAAAGTGTATCATGTCCCGTAACTGACTTATAGAACTCAATGGCTTCTTTATGAGACAGTGAGTTCATATTGTTGGATATCCATGTCCTAATTGTTGACAAATCTCTTGCACTACAATGTCTTGGTTGATGATGTGGGTCTCTATCATCTGTTGCGTAATGAGAGATATTTTTATTTTTTACCTTAGATACAACACTCAAAGGATAGATTGGAGGAAGATAGCCAATTGCATCTTTTACAGTAGGTTTATTAGCTGAAATGCGATTTGTCAAAGATAAATATAGGTCTTCAAGATTTATGTTTCCATCCTCTCGAACACCAAAAATTATTATACGCGGTCTATATTGGGGAACATTAAAATCTCCTGCATTAAATACAGCAGATTTAAGTTTGTCTGGATTTAAAATCTTATAACCTATATTTTTAAAAGCATTATAAATCTCATTTACAATAGATATGCCTTTTGGTTTGGCACTCAATAGTCCAACAACATTCTCAAAAACAAAAACCTTGGGTTTATAATGGTCAACCACTTTAACAAAACTCTCAAAAAGAAAATTTCGATAGTCATTTTCCATTGAGTCCTTGTCTTTTGCCCTACCATGAATTGAATACGCTTGACATGGAGGACCACCAATTATTACATCAACAGGAGACCCTTTTAAGATATAATCTAACCCATATTGGGCCAATTGCGAGTTATTATCGGCATAGTTGGATAATGTTTCAGCATCCCAATTACCACCTATTAATTCATCTGTCTTCTGAATGTCAAATTGGATAACTTTTTCAATAGCAGAATCTTTTGTTTCACCCCATTTATTGGCTAATCGTAATCTGAGAGTATTAACCATTGGAGTTTCCCATTCCACATGTGCCAACCCATCAAAATATCCGGATTGCAAAAAACCTTCGGAAAGGCCTCCGCAACCTGCAAACAAATCAATGAAGTTGAGCTTATTCATCTGCTTTATATACAAGAAACTCCCTCATAGCTCTGACCGGTGACCAAACCTTTGCGACTACAAGGAAGTTCCTCATTATGTTGTTTATAAGTATCCTTACATGTGTTGGTCTATTTGTCAGCGACAAGTCGCATTTAGTTTGCAAAGATACGAAATTTTTCTGACATTTCGTCTATTCTCGACAAGGAATGTGCGATTTGTATGTGAAGATTTTTCGAAAGAATGAAATTTGGGATTGCAATTGAGGAATAGGATTCAAAGCGGAGGCATGGTGGTATATTCTTTTCAGCTACACCGCTGCTGACATACAGCTGTCAGTGTGAATAGATGTGATATATCATAAAATGCACAAATCTTTATTTCGCAAGTTATAAAAGAGTTCTGCTCCGGATTTAAGATTCTTCAGAATATGCTCTACCATAGTGAGATAATCTTCATTATCTGATAATCTGCGCTCATGAACCAGCCAAACATCATCGCCCATTAACGCGAACTTGCTTTCTGCCACTAACGAATTTGCGGTATTGACAGATTCCATAAGTTTTTCCTTTGATTGGATGCCGACACTTGCCAACTTTGGTAAAGCGAAGCGTACCAATCTATTGTCCTTTCTCATGGGGATGTAGAGCATCTTAAAATTGCCGTAGTCAAAATTGTATCCGATGTTCTCGAATGGCTCAGGATCACAACCCATTTGATAAAGCGCATCCCACACCGGATCTCCTTCCATATCTTTTGTCATCCTTGCTAATGACCATAAATCGGTTATGGTTTTGACATTTGAGGTAACATCAGGCGTTAAAGCATCAAGAATACCCAAATTAGCCGCTTCACGGTCTCTGTTTATCGAATTGTTCTCATTCATAAATCTTGTTTTTTACATTATTGAGTATGGAGTCAACATGATTCTATCACTCAGCGATTGTATGTTTCCACAAATTGCACAATCGCCCTGTGCTTGATGTTATACACATTCGATAACGGAGTGCCGAGGAATTTCGCCACCTTGTCAGCGTCATAACCGTCAATCAGCATCCATTTAAGCACCTGCACATATCGCGTGTTTGACATTCGCTTGAACGTGGACTCCACATCCATTGCTATTTCAAGATTAAGCGAATCCTCAGGCTCCTCCATGCCATTGCCGATTTCATATTCCGATAGACAACCTTCAAATAAAAGGCGAGGACGCTGCTGCATGAAGAAGCGCCATGCCAGCCTTACCATCCACGATCTGAGAGTGCAGTTGTTCTTACCCTCGAAGGTGTCAAGTTTATGCCAATTGCCGGCCGATATATATAGATACAGCTCGTTTACAAGTTCATCGTAGTCAATACGGCCTTGCATCATAGACCAACGAATATCGTTGAGCGTATAACTGCATAATGAGTAGAAGAAGGATTTGATAACATCTGTATCTCCTCTTTTCAATCCGGATATATATTCGTTGTCGCTATATACCTTTGTCCGTTTGCTGAATCTGTTGAGTTCCATAAGTGTTTAGTTTTGCCATTTATGAAACTCTTGGGGCAAAAGTAACCCAATGATGACGAAAAAAAATGAGGCACTCCGTCAAACAACGGAATGCCTCAGTGTAAGATAACTTTAGAGTGGTTACTTGTGGCAAGACTTCTTGTGACCGCAGTGTTTGCAGTAGGACTTCTGCCACTCCTTGCCATTATTGTTGTTAGTTTCCATATTTGTTTCGTTTTTATATGTTTATGAAGATACCGCTTCTGAAGTAACCCCTCAAATCAGAAATTTTTCATCAACTCCGTATGGTTGAGAATTAATGTATCGTTCTGTCAACTGTTTCTCCGAAGAACATCCGCAAAGGTCGTCAGCGACGGACACAATAACATCCTTGGCCTCAAGATTTGCAAGATACTTATCCGGTATGGCTGAGTATCCAAGAATTGCGCCGATGATATTACCAGCAACAGCTCCTGTGGAGTCGCTGTCTCCGCTGTGATTCACAGAGCAAACTACACATTTCTCAAAACTGTCAATATGACGCATGACGCTGAAAACAGCAATAGCCAAAGTCTCTTCTGCGACCCATCCTTGGCCAATGTCACGAAGTGCAACGTCCTCACTATCTTTCGATGTGCCATAGTTCGAAGTTGAGCCTTGGCTCCGTCTCGGTCTATGAAGTATACTTCGGAATGTGTCCATTCTGCGGTCAGTGCATTCCCTTTCAATATAAAACCAAGTGCCTTCCTCAAATCGTAACCGACAAAATCCAGTCCGCAGCCATCATCCTTTACCTCGATATTGTCCGCCTTTGGAGTAATGGCGAAATAATAGTCAGGGAGGTTTACATATATGAATCTCACATCGTGGTCGCTATCCGGCGAGGCATAGCCATACTCGTAGCTGCCACCATCGACAGTCAGGAGTATGGTTATATTGTATTGTTGCTCCAGCGAGTGGAGTTTTTGCAGTATCTTATCTTTCATTTGGTTTATATCCTAATAGGTGTTTTATAAATTCTTCGCGGGAACGAAGGGGATTGGCGAACGCGAGTTTCCATAGATATTCCATGCAATCCCGGACTGCGGGTCCCGGACGTAATCCTTTCAGCTCCATTACTTCATTGCCATCGAGTGGCAGCTCATAGTCGAACATCGTTGAGCCTTCGCGCTCCATCGCCTCAATGCGACTGCGTATGGCCGGTACTTGGTCAGGCATACAGTGCTCCGGGGCATGGGCGCGATTATCGGCATCTATAAGGCTGAGCATATTGTCGAATCGCTTCTGGGTTTTGCAAAGGTGCTGAAATTTTCTGAGTTTCTTTGATTTTAGTTTCTCAGCTTTAGTACCGTGGGCTTTGAAAAACATATGATGCGACACCAGGAACTGCACCTCGCGGATGAAATCATTGCTGAATTTCAACCGGCGAAGTATCTTCTCGGCCAATTTAGCCGATTCTACTTCATGTGCGAGAAAAGTTACCTTTCCCTCATCCGAAACTTCACGACAACGCACTTTGCCTATATCGTGAAGCAGTGCAGCCATCCTCAATAGTAGTGAATCGTCAACATTCTCCACTACTTTTAGGGTATGCTGCCACACGGTGCCGAAATGATAGTGGTTCTGTTCCATGGTGAATGTCTCGCACAATTCGGGTATCACATACTGCATGGCTCTGGTTTGCCGAAGAAGTTCGAGTGCCATCATGGGATATGCGCAGGTGAGCATCTTTTCGAGTTCAGTGCGTATTCTCTCCATGGTGATTATCGACAGCCTATTCACGTTGCGTTTCATCGCCTCGAAAGTCTCGGGCTCTATCTCCCAACCATAGCGACTGGCAAAACGTATGCATCGCAGTATTCGCAATGGGTCGTCATCATAAGTGATATCGGGGTCGGTGGGCGTGCGGATTATATGATTGCGGATGTCGTCGACTCCATGCCTTGTTACGTCCACAAAACGTTCGCGGCTTATGTCGAAGTATAGTGAGTTGATTGTCAAGTCGCGGCGCAGACAGTCATCTTCAAGAGTGCCGAACACGGTCTCGGGATTTCGCCTTGTATGATCCGTATATTTCTCCCTGCGGGTCTGCACCAGCTCTATTTCGTCATCAGGAAACTTGCATAGGTGCAGCATGGCCGTACCGTACATCGGAAAGGTAACAGGTGGATAAGTTGTGAGTCCTTTCTCCCACAGCCACTTGGCAAAGCGTATGCCCCCTAATGGGAGATCCACAGCCATGTCGACATCCTTGATGGGGTGCCCCATCAGCTCATCGCGGCAGCAACCGCCCACGGCATACACATGCCCCTCCCATTCTGTACCTCGGATTAGTTCTCGCAAATATTGCCGAATCTGTATGTAAAGTTCAGTAGTCATTTACGGATGAGAATAAACAAAGCTGGTCGGTGATTCCAACCACCGACCGGGCATATGGTGATTGTGTTTTTGTATGTTATGATATCTTGATTGTCAGCCCCTCGTCTGCCAGGATCGCACCGGGATGCTCCTCTGTCGCCTGTGCCAGATGGTCGGCGTGCGACAGATTGAGATATTGAGCGGAGAAGTGACCAAGAATCACTTTCTCGCACTGAGCCTCGCGGGCAATGCGTGCTGCCTGTCGTGCCGTGGAATGGCCTCGCTCGGCAGCTGTATCGTTATACTCATCGGTGTAAGTGGCCTCATGGTAGATAGCCGTGCAGCCTTTTACAGCCTCAGCCACACGCCGGTCGGCGGCTGTATCCGAGCAATAAGCGTAACTGAACGCCGGGTCGGCAGGAGTTGTCAGCTCTGAGTTGGGGATAACGGTGCCATCCTCCTTCGCATAGTCGGCGCCTCGCTGAATGTTTGGAATCTCCTTGAAGGGGACGCCAAGCTCTTTCAGACGGTCGCCTCGCATGTGCAGTGGTTTGGGTTTCTCATCGAAGCGATAGCCGACACAGGGCAAGCGGTGATAGAGCGGAAACGAGCTGATCACAATATTCTTGTCTTCTATCAACTTTTGTGGCTCGTTGGGATTAACCTCGACATACTTTATCTCATATCCGGGATAGGGACAGACCGTGGCCATCATCACCTTGAAAAATGCGATAGCATCGGGGGTGGCATAGACAGCCAGAGGGTCTTTGCGCCCGTTCAGCGCCATCGTCGAAAGCAAACCGGGAAGTCCCAGATAGTGGTCGCCGTGTAAGTGGCTGATAAAGATTGCCTGAAGTTTGGAGAACTTCAATCCCCATTTCTGCATCGACCACTGAGCGGCCTCGCCGCAGTCGAGCATATAAAGTTTGTCAGCATAATTGACTACTTGACAAGTTGTCATGTGGCGCATTGTCGGGTTGGGGGCGCCACACCCCAGTATGGTTATTTCAAATTTAGCCATTGGAGTAGGTTTTTAGTTTCGTTTAGAATGATAGTTTAAGCATGTCCGCAGGCTATAATCTAATCATAGCATCTGCTTGATTTATTTAATCCACATGATTGTAAGGCTTTTAAATTCCTTTAACAAGGAACATGAGTTAATATTAGTTTCATGTATATAGAGCGATATTCTCCTGAAATCTATCATAAGCTCTCAAAAATTTTACTTCCATTCAACATTTGTTGCTTCGGAGGCTTCCGGGAGTGTCAGTTTGCCAAGCATTTCGCGGAGGATCGTAGTCGGTACTGAGTCTTCGCGTGAGGCGTTTTGGGCGAGTTGGGTCAGTCAGTCAGTTTCGAGATATACTATGCGGACACGGGCGTGATATGTCTCGAAAAGAGCGACAAGCGATTCGCGCATCTGGGCCGTGATGTTCGTGGCATTCCAGACAAAATGCTGATGCTGACGAAGCAACTCTTTGGCGCGTTCACGAGCGAGGTTGGCCACTTTGCCCTGATTATGCGTCGGAGAATATTTCAGCTCTTTTCGTATCTCATCGAGAGAAATCATCGGTAAGTCGGGAGCATTACGTTGTATCCAAGTATCCTTGCCAACACCGGGGAGTCCGCTCATGAGTATTGCGCACCACCGCCTCTGTGTCCGGAATATGCTCCATAACCTCAAGCATCGTCACAACGTCAAACGACTTGTCGGGCGCATCCCACCGGGTAATATCCTCCAAGATTGGTTTAAGATTCCTGATTCCGCCTACGCTGACACACTGCATCAGTTCATGCCGATGCGGAAGAATGTCAAGACTCGTCACCTCCAATTCCGGGAAGTCGCGGAGTAGAGGAAACAGAAACACGCCACGACCACTGCCGACATCAAGCAAAGACTCACATTGACCGGTCAGCACAATGCCATGCATAAAGCCAAGTACAACCTGCACACGTGGCAAGTCCTCTTTCACTTTGAAATAATGAAGTTTCATCTCCGGCTTCTCTTCGGCATCAGCATACCGCATCTCGTATCCACGCCGATACGCTTCAGCCAATCGTGTCAAATATTGCTGTTCCATTGATTGTTATGTGTTATTACCAACTGGTTGGTACATCCTCAATATAGTGGTTGTAATCAAATTTCCATTTTAGAGCATATATGCCTTCGCCAAATGGCTCATCTGCTTTTTGGAGAAGGCAGTTTTTCCCATTGTAGTCGATTACATAGTCACCATTTGACTTCTTATGTACACGGTACTGCTCGTCAGATCTCGTTTTTGTGTATTCAAGCCAATCAATAGTGTAAACACTGACCTTCTCGGCATATGTTCCTCCATGCGCCAAGTTCTCAATTGGTCCCGAACCCCAAAGTACTTCTTTCGCCTTTTCTTTTGTGCAACTGGAGAGAACAGACGCAGAGATGGAAAAGAGAGTAATCATTACAAGATGTGTCAGAGTCTTCATTTTCAACTACCCTTATCCGTGTCGGGCGCAACCTTTAAGTTCGTTATTTGCTTTTAATGAAGAAACTCGCGCCGAAGTAACCCACATTATGAAATTATTTCATTTGCATCTCCATACCAACGACCAAGAATGTAGTGAGGTTGGAAGGCATCCTTTGAAAAACGAGGGATTTTGCGAGTGCCGGGTACATATATACCGGGGTATTCCCAACCTCCGGGTTCATACTCATTCTCCATTGTATCCCAATACTCGTGAAGGAGTTTGTCGCGCCACTCACCAGTAACCAAGAACCCGCTCTCGTATGGGGACATGTTTTTCTCGCCTGCTATAAGACGTTTAATAATATCATCAACAGTACAATCCTCATTGGCAACAACCACAAAGGCATCCTTATTACCATCTGCTTTAATCATGCAGACAACCTGCTTTCCGTAATATGATTCCATGACACATCAAACATTATTTATTTGGTTAGGGTTTGCATTAGAGAGTCCGCAGGTTCTTGATAGTAACTACCGCTATCAACCATACGTTTTAAGCACTCTTTGGCTTCTTTGGTTTTGCCCAAGGCTATAAGAAGATTGGCTCGTCTCCAATTGAGTTCTTCCAAACCTTCCTTACATGCTTCCATTTCGTATTCCTCTTTTTCGGTTAATGAACCTTTTTCCTCATATTGCTTCAACTCATTGTTGTAGTCAAGCAAAAGGGAATCCACTCGGACAAGAGCAGACTTATAATCTTTGACATTTATTATAGAGTCGAGAAGTTCGATAGAACTATCACCGCCTCGATAATAAACTTCATTCCCAAAATTGGGCATTGCGAAATCGGATGAGGGAGACGACATTGTCATAAAAATCGGACGTACGGCAAAAATTCCTATGGCGACACATGCAGCGGCACCCATTCCGATAGTCCAACGGCGGATGTTTTTCCTCCGACGAATTAGATGCTCTCTGATTTCTTCTTCTTTGTCCCAACGAGCCATCATATCGAGCTTATTTTTTCGGTCGGCAATAGCATCGGAGATAGCTTTTGTCTCATGATATACCTTTGCGAGAGACTCATCGGATTTCAACTCTCTCTCAAACTGAAGCCGGGCTTCATTGTCCATCTCACCACGCAGGTAAGCATCAACGCGTTCTTGATAGTTTATGTACATGGCTTTATGGTTTTAAATGGTGACGTTCAAATTCAACGGTTATTTTATCCGTGAGAGTTTTCAAACACTTGGACTTTCCGGTCTTCAGACCATCTTTACTCTGATTCTCTTTTCTTATTGCAAGAATCTCATCCAGAGTCTTACCGTCAAAGTAAAAAAGGGTTAGGATCTCTTTGCACCGCGGTGGTAGATTATTAACACATTGTTGAACTATCCACTCTCTTAGTGTCTCTACAGTCTCATCATCAGCGACATCAGGCGTGTCTGGTAGATCCGAGTCCATACTTCCATATATCACCTCTTCCCGAATTATTTCAAGATTTCGATATTTGGCTATTGCCATTAAATAAGTTTTGAGGGAAGCAGTCATCTTCCGACCTTGACCTGATTTGTCAAAACGCCACGCATAATTGTCGCGCACATAAATATGACGAGCCTGAATCTCTTGCCATAATTTCAGGAAGGAATCCTGAAAGAGGTCTTCCTCATTCCGCACGCCGCCCTTTAAGTCGAATACCCCGGCGCGTCTGTCCTTGAAATACCTCTGACAAGATAGATAAAAGGAACGTTCAACAGTAACGTCGTTCTGCTGAAGCCCCTCGATAACCTCCTTGTCGGAAAGTTCCGGCTGTTTTCTATTTCGTGAAAATCCGAACATATTCTAATCTACCATTATAAATGCCGCCCAATAGTAGGGCTCATTATAAGTTTTGCGAAGAGCCTTTTTAGCATTCTTGAAGGCGGCTCTCTTATCCCATTTGTTGGCGGCAAGTTCCTTATGGAAAAGTATCATAAAGTCTTTTGTCGCCAAATCGCTCACCGGCCAAAGGCTCATGACCAATGTCTGCGCCCCGGCTTTTTTAAACGCCCTCTGAAGTCCATAGACACCCTCGTTGGTGGTGTCGCCCAGTCCGGTCTCACACGCAGACAGAACAACCAACTGCGAGCCGCTCAAATCAAGACGTGCAATGTCGGAGGAAGTCAGCAGACCTCCCATTACACCATCAGGAATCTCCCGTTTAAGATATTCCGCATTACCTCCCGACATCACGAGTCCTGTGAGATACATAGGATTGTCGAACCCATTGAGTGATGACCATGAAGGCACATTGTCGGGTGAATAGTAGAATCCATGTGTAGAGAGCAGCAGCAAGTCGGGACTCTTGCCGCTCATACTTACAAATGATTCTTCTGTGCCGAGGACATTCATGAACTTTTTAGTGTTTATATTGCTTTGAGTGAGAATCTCGTCAATTCCTGTCACCTCAGCCTCCGACATTTTCAGTTTTTTGAACCCCTCATTGGCTTTAAGTTCGGATGTGCCGCCACGCTTAGCGAATAAGGGTGAGACTTCAGATTCTTTTGCTGATGCAATCATAGTTTCGGAATCAATGTCATATTCAAGCCCGCCATATAGCCAAGCTGTATCAAAATCAGTGATTTTATTATTATCATTATAGGTGAGAAGTTCTTTCGAATTAGTAAGGCGCACGACATCATACTTTTCTCCCATAATTTCACCATTTGGCAACCTTATAGCCTCAATCGCTATCTGATTGAGAATCCCAGACGGTACAAAATAGATTGTCTGACATCCTTTAATCTCATCCATCAGTGGCTTAAGGACTATATCATATAATTCTTGGGAGTTGTAATCTTCGTATAGATCCGAATACTTGCCGTTATTCTTGGAGATTAGGGAATCCAGACTCGATTGCTCAAAAACTTTTAAAAGTCTTGGCGCATTCATCTCTTTGCGCAATACAAACGCCACATATATATGAGTCCCATTTTCCTTGACATAATCGGCAAAATCTATCAGGAGTGATTTTTTATCCAACATCCCGGCAATGTCTGATGCTGACGGATTAGAAAGCACCGGACTGATGTTCAGATTAACAAGTTTGCGAGACAATATCCTGTCAAGCGAATCCATCTGTGCATATACACGCATAACCTCATCGCCATTTCGCTCCGCTTTTAGCCGCTCTATGTCGTTACGCAGATTTGCTACAGTAGTAAAATCGTCTATGAGTTCCTCGCTGCCAGAATCTTGAACCTTCCGTCCGGTTGTTTTCTCTGTGGATAGGAGCAACCCCTTACAAAACATTAAAGCCTCGAATGTGGATGAAGTGAAATCATCTTCCTGACAGTTGGCGGCAATTCCATAGGGAATCATATTCCACATCAGATCCTTCATATCATTCCAATATTTTCCCCTTGCATTCGCCGGGAGAAATTGCAAATCCTGTTCGGCGATATCCCTTGCAGTTTCCCATGACATTATGTAATGGCGAGTTCCATCATTAAGTTTGCCGGCAAAACCCTCGATATTCGCCAAAAAGCACAAGGCATCCACATATTCCATAGACTTCTCCCCGTAGGAGTTCTTCATCATATCCAGATAGCGTAGATACTGCTGATATGAATCTTCCAAGCGATTAACACGGTATAATGCTCCTGCATATAAGGGGACAAGCAATTTCAGTTTATCTTTTGTCGCTATCGTGTGTAAAGAAAGAGAAAAGAGACTGTCGGCTGTCGCGTAGTCCTGTACTGCATCATCCCATCGTCTCATACTACTATATGCTCTTGCCCTGTCCATCAACCATTCACCTTTTGCAAAGTCAGTACCGACCGCTGTTGTCGATTTTTGAAGCGAGTCTATGCTTGCCAAAGCTCCTATGTAGTCGCCAACCTTAATTTGAAAAGGGAAGTGGTTCTGGTATATCACATATTTCTGTGAGGGGATATTTTCAAAAGCTTTCATCCAATCCTCCACACATTTTTGACTATATGTCAAGGCATTCTCGTAATCACCCATATTAGCGTATGAGTCCCTGATTCTCTGAAGGGAGGTGAAGCGTTTTTCTTCTTTTGGATTCCCGGAAAGAAATCTTTTGAAACAGGATACTGCCACATCCCAATCTCCGTTCTTATAAGCATTGCTTCCCTTGTCAAAAAGCAGGTTGAGGTTTTCTGACAAGGCTTTGTTTGTCGAAATCAGACTATCAAGCTGGACATTATATTGTAGAGCCTCTTTTTCATTGTGCAGAGATTTTTGCACAGAGATAATGTCCACCATAATCTCTGCCTGTTCCTCTGCAAGGTCCAATTCTTTAGCAAGATTTAGGGCATATTCGTATTGTTCGAGGGCAAGGTCTTTATCTCCAAAATGATTTGCATTTAACACAGCCATTGAATTAGCGCAACTCATGACATCTTTCTTTTGGTTCACTCGACGAAAGCACTTCATAGCATCAGCATATTTTTTATATGCGCCCTCATAGTCCTTATCCATCCTCATATTCTGGGCTGCCATATACAATGCCATACCCTTAGCCCACATAGCCTTGCTTCGCTCCTGACTTTTAGTCGGCGCGATCTCATATGCCTTATCTAATATTTCAATGGCATTACTATAGTCATGGGCTTTAATCAAGTCAAGCGCATTGGAATACATCACTGTGAATGACTCCTGTGGGAACGCCGTCAACAGGAACATTACTAATAAGGATAGTGTGAGAAGTCGTTTCATTCGAAGAATTGTGCCAATGAGTGATTACCTGACAGAGTCACTGTCTGTTTCCGTCTCTTTCTGTTGAGATTGACTTGGTGTTGGATGTCACTCAAAATTGTATTGTTGTCAAGTTTGTTCCAGTTGTTAAAACGAGAGGTTAGAATGTATGAAAGCATCCCATAGAAATTCCCGTCATCAGTTTTGACCTCGCAATTGTCTTGGAAGTTTCTGCAAGCAGTAAGCGTCAGCCAGTTTTCTTTAATCTTCGCAGTTATCTTTGGTTTTACATCTATCGGAATTACAAAATTATCTGATGCTCCCCGGATGTATTCATCTTCATCCACACTGCCCCTGTCAGAGTCTCCACTATGACAGGCATCCACTACTACGAGCAACTTTCCGGATGTTCCGATCCTCTTCCTAATATCGGATAGCAGTATTGCGATTTCATCGTCAATCAGATGCTTATCGCCTTTATATGAGTTGGTATAAGCATACATCGCATCGTATGGAATCCATGCTTCATCCCAGCCATCATCTTCGTCACCGTTAACATCTGTAATCTGTTGGCCATGCCCGGAGAAATGGATATATACAATGTCTCCTTTATTACATCGGTTGGATAAATTCTCAAAAGCTGTTAGTATTCCGGCTTTAGTCGCTTCTTTGTTAACCAATGTAGCTACATCCGTGTATCCACAAGATGCCAGCATACTCTTGACAAGTGGCACATCTTTATCTCCATGAACAGTTCCCCATGTCCTATCCTGATATTGCCCCAAGCCAATAACAAGGCCTCTTTTCTCTTGACCAAAAACGCAAAGCGCGGTGAATACACACATCGCTGCTATAAGATAATATTTTAGATTCATTATAACTTTCATTGCCTTTAGGTAAGTTATAAAATAGATAAATGAGACGGGCATAACCGTAAAAGTACATTTTGCGGATGTTCACTTGGCGAGCACCGGGTTGCGCTATCGGGAGGGTGCGTTTCTCCACTCTTCCGATGTCGATTTGACCACATTATCCTCCTTAGACTCGTATCCGGCATCAAGCCACAAACTCTACGACATCACGAAAGGCAGCATTATGTCGTTAAGCTGGTCGGTCTCGACAAGGAAACCATCGTGGCCGAATGGCGACTGTATCTCGCAGTACACCGCGTCGGGAATCATGGATGCCAATACCTTCATCTCCTCAGGGGTGAAGATAATGTCGGTGGTCATCCCCACCACAATGGTAGGACAACTGATGCGCCTGAGAGCCTGCTCCACGCCACCGCGCCCTCGCCCCACATTATGAGTGTCGAACGACTGCAGAATCGCGCAATAAGAATACGCGTCGAATCGGCGCACCAGCTTATCGCCCTGATGACGCTGATACGTACATGCCCTGTGCTCGCCCGTATAACAGTCGTCCGACGGATCCTGCTGCGTGAGATTATACCCGATGCCACCGCGGTACGACAAAAGGGCCAACGCCCTGGCAGCAGCCAGCCCATTGGCGCCCCCATCGGGCCTATCCTCGAAGAAGGACGGGTCGGCATAGATGATCATGCGCTGTGTCTCATCCATGGCTATAGTCCATGGCGATGCCTTGGCATCCGTGCCTATCAGCACCAGTTTACGAAAGCGCTCCGGTTCGGTCACGGCCCACTCCACAGCCTGGAAACCGCCCACCGAACACCCCACGAGCATCTTCACCTCGCCCACGCCAAGCACCTCGGCCAGCAGACGGTGCGCGCTCACTATGTCGCGCATCGTATACTTTGGGAAATCGCGGTAATAAGGACGGCCTGTGGCCGGATTCACGTGCAACGGTCCGGTGGTGCCATAGCAAGAGCCAAGTATATTGGCGCACACTATGAAATTATCCTCAGGGTCGAGAAAACGCCCCTTCTCCACTGTGTGCGGCCACCAATCGGCCACATCACTGTTGGCCGTAAGTGCATGGCACACCCATATCACATTATCCTTTTTTTCATTTAGCTTGCCCCATGTGTGGTAAGCGATGGTAAGCCCATTGATTTCGCCACCCAATTCGAGGGGGAATGGTTCGGGATGATGATAATACTGTATCATTGCCGGACAAATTATTTAATCATGGCGAAAGCCTGTTCGAAATCATCCTTGATATCCTCCACATTTTCCAGACCCACGGAAATCCGGAGCATTGTGGGAGTGACCCCCGCTGCGGCGAGAGCCTCTTCGCTGAGTTGTTTATGTGTGGTAGAAGCCGGGTGGGTCACCACTGTGATAGAGTCGCCGATCATGGTCATATTAGCCGCAAGGCGCAGCGACTCCACGAATTTCACGGTGCTCTCAAGAGTGCCCTTAAGTTCCATCGTGAACACTGCAGCACCGCCGTCGCGGAAATACTTCCGCGCGTTGGTATACCCCGGATGCGACGGGAATCCCACATAGCTCACCGTCTTTACCATCGGGTGATTAGCGCAGAATTCGGCAAGTTGCCTCGTGGCCTTTATCTGATGAGCCACGCGCAGCGATAGTGTCTCAAGTCCCACCATCATCAGATACGAATCGAAAGCCGAAGGGCAGGAGCCGAAGTCGCGCAGGCCGTCAACGCGGCATTTCACGATGTAAGCGGCATTTCCGAACCGCTCATACAGGTTAAGCCCATGGTACCCCTCATCGGCACCGGCTATACCGGGGAATTTGCCGTTGTCCCACTTGTAATTGCCCCCATCGATTATGAGTCCGCCCATGGCGTTGCCGTGGCCGTTGATCCATTTTGTGGCGGAATCCACCACGATATTGGCTCCGAAATCAAATGGATTACACAGATAGCCTCCCGCCCCGAAAGTGTTGTCCACCACGAAAGGCACATCGCATTTTTGGCATAGTGCGGCCAGAGCCTCGAGGTCAGGCACCATACATGTGGGATTGCCCATGCTTTCGCAATAGATGGCGCGCGTGCGCGAATCCGCAAGCGGCTCCATAGCCTCTACCGTCGGGGCAGAGGCCACTCGCACATCAATGCCAAGCTTACGCAGCGACAATGTGAACAGATTGTATGTGCCACCGTAAAGAAAAGGCGATACCACTATATTATCGCCTTGTTCGGCAAGCGACAATATGGCCACCATCACAGCCGACATGCCTGAAGACAGAGCAAGAGCGCCTACACCGCCGTATAGGGCGGCCACACGCTCTTCGTATGCCGAGGTGGTGGGGTTCTGGAGTCGGGTATATATGTTGCCTGGTTCAGATAGCTCGAAAAGATTAGCGGCATACTCGCAAGATTTGAATCTATAGGCGGCGGTAGGGTATATGGCAAGTCCTCTTGCGCCGGTAGGCTCTTTAGGGTTGAGTCCGGCGTGGATTTGCCGAGTCTCGAAGCGTAGTTTCTTAAAATCCATGATTTTACCAGATATATTTGAAAAACTGCGTTAGATACTTACAGTTTATGGTATACAAAAATAAGCACTTGTGCATTTCAGACTGCAAATATAAGCATATTTTTTCGTATGATGAAGTGAAAAAGCAAAATGGATGGATTTTCGTCGGGATACGCACTCCCACACATGGCGGCGAAAGCTACATTCGCGGCCTACGGTGCGCTCATTGCGTTTTCTTGCCATGGGTTAATCACAATCACGCCCACTCAGGGGTTCCGAGTATTTATATCATAAAATGCACAAATCTATTTTACTCAAACTATACATACCGAATAATGAAGATATACGTGTGTATGGCGAGAGTTCCATGCCGTCTGACCTCACACTTACGATGTAAAATTTAGCTGTAAAATTGCAGTGAATTTTGACAAATTCTGTAACAAATCGGTTTTGTAAAAGTTTTGTATAACTTTGTGTTAATTTTAATTTATTCATAACCAATTAAATAAATAAAACCTTCGGCAATTGTTGTGCGGTTAACACATGTTAACAATTTAGATTTTGAAATCGCCCACAGCCGTAATAACTTTGTAACATCAAAACAAAACAAATCCACGAAAACTAAAAAAAAGAACTAAGAAATTCTTTAATCAGAAATATTAACAACCAATAAAAAACCAACAATCATGACTACCTCAACATTCCAAGCCAACATCCTCAGTCTTCAAGATAATCTTTTCAACTTCGCGATGATGCTTACCTCCAACCGCGAAAACGCCTACGACCTTGTACAGGACACCACCCTAAAGGTGCTCGACAACGAGGACAAGTACGCTGAAGGCACCAATTTCAAAGGTTGGGTTTTCACCATCATGCGCAACATCTTCATCAACAACTACCGCCGCGCCAGCCGTGCAGCCACCATTGTTGACACCACCGACAACCTCTACCACCTCAACCTATCACAGGATTCCGGCATCGAGGCACCGGAGCACTCGCTCACGGTAAACGAAGTGACGGAAGCCCTGAACAAATTCGAGGACGATCTGCGCGTGCCCTTCACCATGCACCTCAAAGGCTACAAATATCAGGAGATAGCCGATGAGCTCGACATGCCGATCGGCACCGTGAAGAGCCGCATCTTCTTTGCCCGCAAGCGTCTGCAGCAGCGTTTCGCCGATTACAGGTAATCAGGCTTGCGCTTTGGCTCGAATGTTAGGCACATGTTTTTTGGCATTAAGACTCATAACCATAAATTTTCAAGTATAGCATTTTGATTTTCATATTCCGGAGGGTAGGATTCTAAGGTATAAAGATTTTTAGGTAAAGATATTTTTTTTTCAACTATTTATGATTCAGGAAATGTATACTCATATCTGAGGCGTATGGATTAAGGGAAGAAATTCGTGCTGATGCCATTATCGGTGCGAATTTTCGTTTTTATAGAGTATCTTATCGCAATATGATTTGCATATGTTTCCGATTTGTCGTAAATTTGCAGCAAATCGGAAATGAATATTACGTGCCCTATGCATAAGGAGATACAAAAAATGTTGGCATTGTACAATGCCAACATTTTGCGCTTCAAGATGGACTCGAACCAACGACCCTCTGATTAACAGTCAGATGCTCTAACCGACTGAGCTATTGAAGCG
>N._stephensi_709_foregut__coassemble_49_pt1 | contig 45283 bp, 39 predicted proteins | sample N__stephensi_709_foregut__metabat2_low_PE_014 | metagenome-assembled genome bin N | reverse complement strand
AGACCGGGATTCGAACCCGGGATAGGCTTTTGACCTATACACGCTTTCCAGGCGTGCCTCTTCAGCCACTCGAGCATCTTTCCTTTTTGCTGTGCAAAGTTACGAATTATTTTTTATATACCACCTATTTTATTTGCGATTTTTTTGATTCGGCATGAATTTTTTTTCATCAATGCTTTAATTGGCGTGATATAAGATAATACATGCTTATAAATCTACCGATAAATTTGATTGCGAATAGGCGAGTCCTCCATAGTAATTTGGCCGGTGTATAGCCTATACTTACGGCATAATCGGCGAATTTAAAATCAGATGTTCTTCCGGCAAAGGGAAAATCACGCCACGTAAGTTTGCGTGCCAAAGTCTCTCCGCTTATTCCTTCTGCTTGAGTGAAAACGTTGTAGTCTATAGGATATTTATATTCTGAAAATGCTTGGAGTGAAGTGTGTCCCCATCTGTCAAGTACCGATGAAGATATAATGTGTATGGCTCCAGAGTCGGACAGGCATTGTATCATCATATTTGCTATCTCTGTATTGGCTGTCAGTATTTGTGTGTTGTCATTGTGTTTTCCCCCACATTCTACCGGATATACATTGCCATCAGGGTAGAATTCATAATGAGAAGTGGTGAGGTGCGGTGATGCGCAGAAATAGGATTCTAAGGCAGGGATATGCGAAATTATGGGGTATCTGTTTTCTGTGTGATAAGTGAGATATGATCCGTATTCGCTACCCAATACATTGTCGGTAACGCAAAAGTAATAGAATATCGGCATCTCCTTGCCGCATGAGCGGGCTATAGCGTTAAGCATCATACGCGTGTGCCCGAGCCATCCTATATCGGCAATTGCCGTATTTTTGCGGAATATGCCCTGTGCTATAAGATAGGTCACCGTAGTACGGTACTCATCTTCCGTCATTCTTCTTATGATTTCAATCAACCGCTGAGACGCGAAGATATCCTTTACGTAAGATTGCCATATTTTATTATCGGAAACGGCATAGCCGTCGGTTTTTATGCCGGTGATTCTTTCGATTTCGTCAGTGTCGAGTCCAGTATATTTTAGCATTATGTCACATATGCGCATGCGCCTTATTTCAGGGTTTTCATAAATCTTGCAGAATTCATTCGCGGAGCAAACATGCATGAATGCCCCGGTTATGGCTTTTCTTGAAATGCGGCTATATTTTAGGTGTATCGATTCCTGAGGCATGTTTCTCATCATTTCGTGCATGATATATCCGTCACGCGACAGGAAGTGTATTGTGTCGATACCCTGCGAGCGTATGTCGGCTGCTAAATGGGCCACGAAAGGGAGCAGAATAGGCACCACATAGTCGGCTGCCATCCGTGCGAACGGTGAATCCTGCATTTTCAGGCGCGCGAATCTGCATATTCCCGCAAGATATGCAGATTGCCATGCTTCCGGCAATGTGTTGCTTTTGTCGGCCATGGCTATCTCCACGTCAAGATATGGGCATGATATCAGCTTGGCTTTCACTCCCTTATTGCGAGCCATCCGCACATCGCTGTGTATATTGTCGCCGTAATGACGCCACTCTTTTGGTGTGTATTTTTCGCGTAATCTTTCATAAAGTGTTCCGTCATCTTTCCTCGCTCCCCATTCGCATGACACAATCACCTCGTCGTCAGCCTGCAATATACCCTCATCTTGAAGTTTGGCATAGAAGAAATCGTTTCCTAAATACATGTCCGACACGAATTTTACTGTCCAACCCTCATCTCGCATTTTGCGAATAAATTCTCTGATCATAGGGTAGGAGGTCATGTTGCGGTATTCCATTTCTATCTCTTCTTTCATTAGGTGCTCTGCCGTATATTTTGATTTCAACTCGGCAGGTATACACTCGTTAGAGTATATGTCGGTCAGTTTTGACTCTTTAGGCTTAGGCTTAAGTCGCCATTGGCAGAAAGTGTCTCTTAGCCTCCTGTCATTAGGGAAAAGCTTGTGTGCTAAAAGATGAAATATTATGTATGGCTCGCCGCATTTGCGGATAAGTGTCGTATCTAAGATATCGATAGTGAGCAGTTTCATTCCCGGGATTACTTAAAAGCCCCCGGCTATATCAGCCGGGGGAGAGAAATAAAAATCGTCTTGGCTTATTTGCCTATGATGGGCGTGATTGTAAAGCTGTAGCTATATGCTTTGTCAAACATACGGTAGGGCGCATGCGGCGAGTTGCCCCAGCTGTTATCGCCTCCAAGGCCGCGCTGCAGCAGGTCCACATGCAGATATATCTTATCTGAAGAGCGCACCACGTCGCTGCTGTGCATCTGGTGCTTGCTTGTGCCAGGGTCAAGGGTGGACGTTTCCACATCGAGAGCGCTTACGTTGAGTGGCTGGTGTCCGGTGATAAGTATGCCGTTCCCGTCATTTCCTGTAAGGGATGCCCAGCGCACATCCGTTTTGTTTCCTGACTCTTGCGGACGTATATATTCAAAGTACTGGTCAGTTACTTTGCCGGAATATTCGCCGACGAACGATGCGGTGAAGCGGTCGGAGTAGTTTTCAAGTGGTCCGCGCCCATACCATGAGAAATTATCCATCCATGAGGGTACGGTGAATGTGAGGCCGAAGCGCATTAATTCGGGTAAGTCGGTACGGTTGGTGCTCCAGTCGGCGTTCACATCTGTTGACCCGTCTGGTTTTATAGTGTATATGAGCTTGTAGTCAGATGTCGCGTCAGGCATAGTGTATAGCACAGTCACCACGGCTTTGCCGTCGGTCTCTTTCACGTCGATGGATTTAAGTTGACGGTTCTCTCCGGCAGTGCGCCATAGGTTTGACGAGATTTGTTTGCCTTCTCCCCAGTCGTTGTCGGTTGGTGCTCTCCAGAAGTTTGGAACAGGGCTGCCCCACATCAGGTTTTTGCCATTGGCCATGTATGAGCTGATGTTGCCGTTGCTACGGTCAAAAGTCACGGAGATACCGTTGTCGGCTGCTACCTTTATGTTTCTGTCGTTGCTTTCCACTTTCACGGATCCGTCAGCGATAGCTTGCTGTCTGCTGAAGAATGATTTTGAGGGGAGAGCCCATTCTTCGCGTGCCGCTTCATGTCCTGCGGGCACTAAATCGGTGGCTGTTTTCGTATATGCGAACACATCCAGATAGTATTCGCCGTTTTCAGCATCATAGTCCGGGAGGTCGAGCTTCACGGTTTTTGATGAGCCGGGTGCCACGTTGAGAGTGGGTATAGAGCCTTCAGCCGCGATTTTGCCGTCGCGCTTCAGTATCCATTTGAAGTCGTATTTGTCAAGATTGGTGGTGGCGAAGTGGTTTTCCACAGTGATTTCGCCTTTTTTCAGGTCAGCGGCAGCGAAACGTATATCCTGATACACTTTTTTCACTTCGGCGAGGCCGGGGTGGGGAGTACGGTCTGGGTTTACGAGTCCGTTGATGCAGAAGTTGTCATCGTTGGTATAGTTGGTGGCTCCGAAGTCACCGCCATATGCCCAATATGGATTCCCGTTTTCGTCTTTAGTCAGTAATCCTTGGTCTACCCAGTCCCAGATGAATCCACCCTGCATGTGTCTTGAGCTGCGGATTATATCATAGTATTCCTGGAAATTACCGGTGGAGTTGCCCATCGCATGAGCGTACTCGCACATTATGTAAGGACGGTCGGCATCTGGATTGTTGGCATAGTCGGTCATATGCTTTATTGAGGGGTACATTGGGCATACAATATCGGTATGTGCTTTAAGTTTAGCCTGCTCGTACTGTACCGGGCGCGATTTATCGCGTCCTTTTATCCAATTGTATCCGTTCACGAAGTGCGGACCGTCGGCGCTCTCGTTGCCAAGACTCCATGTGATTACACTGGGGTGGTTCTTGTCGCGTTCCACCAGGGCTATGTGTCGGTCGAGCATGGCGTCTTTCCACTTGGGGTCGTATGAGGGGTTTGTTTCTTCCACAAAGTTGCTCTCTCCGGGGTATCCCAGGCCGTGGCTCTCTATGTTGGCCTCATCCACGATGAATATGCCGTATTGGTCGCAGAGGTCGTACCATAGAGGAGTCTGCGGATAGTGGCTTGTGCGCACAGCGTTGATATTGTGCTGCTTCATCATGCGTATATCGTTGAGCATTGTCTCGCGGTCCACGGTATGGCCGTTGGTTTGGTGGTGTTCGTGCAAGTCCACGCCGTGTATTTCCACAGGCACACCGTTCACCAGCAGTTGTGCGTCTTTAATTTCCACTTTTCTGAACCCCACTTTGGCAGATGTGGCTTCTATCACTTTGCCGTCGGTGCTTTTGAGGGTTACTACTAAGTTATAAAGATAGGGTGTCTCGGTGTTCCAAAGATTTACTTTACCTGCTTGTATTTGGAGGTCCACTTTTTTGTTGCCTGTCACGTCCTGAAGTTTTGCCGATGCCGATTTCACCGCCTTGTTGTTGGCATCGTAGAGAGTGACATCCACGGTAGCGTTTTTGCCCGAAGCCGATAAATTCTGCACATCCACTTCCACATTCAGTGTGCCGTTTTGGTATTTCTTGTCGAGGTCGGGGCGAGCGAAGAAGTCGCGTATGCGCAGGTCGGCGGTACTATATAGATACACGCTGCGCTCTATGCCCGATAGACGCCAGAAGTCTTGATCTTCGAGATATGATCCATCAGTCCATCGGTACACCTCGCAGGATATTTCGTTCTGTCCCGGATGCAGGTACTTGGTGATATTGAATTCGGCAGGGTTTTTCACGCTCTGTACATATCCCACCTTTTCGCCGTTGACCCATACGTACATGCCGGAAGTAGAGCCTCCGAAATGCAGGAATACTTCGCGCCCTTGCCAATCAGAGGGTAGGGTGAATGTGCGTTTGTAGCTGCCCACAGGGTTGTCGTCATGTGGTATGTTGGGGATATTGTTGGGAAATGGATATACTACATTGGTATATATGGGCACACCATAACCTTGCATTTCCCAGTTGGATGGCACTTGTATTTCGTCCCATCCTGACACGTCGTATCCGGTTTTGTAGAAGTCAGCCGGACGATCGGCGGGTTTTGTGGCGAAATGGAATTTCCATTTTCCGTCAAGACTCATGTACCATGGCGATGATTGGTAATCGTTGGTGAGGGCTTCATTAACGGTGGCATATGGCATGGCTGTGGCTCGAGGGTACTCGCGCCCCACCGCGTACACTTCGGGATTTTCCCAATCGTTCACGGCATAGGTGGCCATTGGTAGCCCCATGGCGGCCGATAGCAACGTGATTTTTGTTATTAGTCTCATTGTTATTGAGTTAAGGTGTAAAATTGTGGATTATATTTAGTGAAACGCAAGCGGATATTTTATCCGCCGGAAAATATTGGCAAACTTACTGCTTTTTGTGTCAAATGCCAAATTTTTTCCCATGAATTTTATGAGGAAAGTCATTAATTACCGGATATTGACCTCTATTTACGCAAAAAATCGTAACTTCGCGATGTAAGATAATTAATAACGACATATGAAATATCAGTACGCATGTTCGGGCACGTGCTCCAGTGCCATAGAAATAGAAATCTCAGAAAGTGGAGTGGTGGAGGATGTAAGGTTTATAGGAGGATGCCACGGCAACACACAGGGAATTTCTGCCCTTGTTAAGGGTATGCCTGCTTCGGAAGTTGTAGCGCGCCTTAAGGGTATCAAGTGTAAGGCTAAACCCACAAGCTGCCCTGACCAGTTGGCTCGGGCCCTGGAGATTTTTCCTCGCACACCACGAGGTTAGGCCCGTGGAACACGAGCTTCACAGGATGCACTGTGGTGCCTTTTAGCAACGGGATCAGCTTTGTGTCAGCGAGGTAGCGCCTTAGCTGCGCGTCGGCCTCCGCCGAAAGCCGCTCCACCTCGGATTCGGGTGCGGATGGCTTGGCGTACTTCGTCTCTATGATGTAGCTGTGCACGGCCTCGGGGAAGCGGCTTCGCTGCGGTATCATCAGGAAGTCGCTGTATCCGTAGCCCATCTCTATTTCGGGGCAGAACGTGTGGTAGTCGCACATCGAGAGGTAGGCCTTTACGAACCCCTGCACGTTGTGCTCGCCGCCTATGGCGTCGCGCACCGAGGATGTGCGCGAGTACTCGTCTCCGAGGTACCGCATCAGCGGCTTCCAGTCGCCGTCGAAGGCGAGGGTATAGAAGCAGTTCAGGAGCCGGCCCATGTCTATGGTGTCCACCTTTGCGTACTCCTTTAGTATGAAGTCCCAGTACTGCAGCCTTACGCTTTGGTTTGGAATCACCATCCTCTGCAGCGTGCCCCTTACGCTCTGTATCGTGAGCATTCCGTAGTAGTAAATGAGGGAACGGAAATTGTTCTCGTCCACTATGTCCATCACCGGGAACGACTCCACAAGCTTCATGTCTAAGTATCCCTTGTTGGCTATCTCCATTATCACGCTGTCGCGGTATCCGGGTTTCCTCTGTTTGTCGATCTGCACGAGCTGGCGCAGCTTGTTGTGGTCGGTGCGGGTGTTACGGTCGAGCATCTCCTCGGAGTCAGCGTCGCTGTCTATAAGATTGCCGAGATAATACATGGTCATGGAGCTGTTGTACACGCTCTCCCTGCCGCAGCATTTATTTGAGAAGCAGTAGTTGTTGTACCACGGCCTCATCTCGTCGAGCACGTCGTCCACCTCCCTTGCGAATGCCCCCCGGCTCTTGTAGTACGACAGCATATCGCGCAGCTCCTGCTCGCTGAAACCGAGCATCGAGTTGAATTTAGACATATGAGATATGTCAATGGCAATGTTGAAGCCGCTTGTGAGGTCGTCCATCGTCACCGGCGACACTCCGGTGAGGAATATGCGCCTGAACATTGGCTTCAGTATCTTGAAGAAATCGCGGTAGAACCCCTCGGCGTGGGTGAGCTTGTGAAATTCCTCCTTTCCCTCGTTGGCAAGCACCACGTTGGTGAAGTTGTCGTACTCGTCGATTATCAGGTAGATAGGTATTGTTTTCCATTTGGCGTAACTGTCGATTATATTAAGCTTCGCGCCTGCATCGCATGTAGCGGCCACCTTGTCTATAGCAAGCTGATCATAGTACTTTTTATATTTGCTTATAAATCGGTCAATTATACCACAGCAGTAGCTATTGAATGTGTCATAAAGCCGATTGAGCGGTGCTACGGTCTGTGAGAAGTCAAATCTCAGCACCTGGTATCGGTTGGCCTCTTCTGTGGGGCGGCTGCCAATCCATAGATTCCCGAACAACTCGTCGAATTTATCCTTAGCCTCTATGTCGTAATACGCCTCAAGCATATCGGCGAACAGGCTCTTGCCGAACCTGCGCGGACGCATGAAGAACAGGTAGCTTGCCTTATCCTCTATCTTTGGTATGTACATTGTCTTGTCCACGAAGTAGTATCCCTCGCGTATGATGGTCTCAAAATTCGATATGCCGTAGGGTATTTTTTTCATATTAGCACAACTTTTCTGCAAAGGTAAGAAAAAAATCAGTAAATTAACGTTTAATATGCAGCAAATCATAAAAAAATACGTAACTTTGCACTATCTATCCTATCGCTGATTAAATTAACTAATACCAAATAATTATGAAACTTAAGGCTTTTATCGCTGCTGCCATGGGTATGTTGGCTTTATGCTCTCAGGCACAGACCGAATTCCCCGTGGACGAAGCCATTAGGATGATGTCATCCAAGCTTCAGAGAGAGACATCAATCCACGACCCATCCATAGTGTATAATCCCGCAGCTGACAACTATTATATTGTAGGTTCGCATATCGGATATGCCCGCTCGTCAGATATGGTCGACTTTGACGCTCTGAACAATTCAAACTTCTACAAAAAAGGTTATAGCCAAGAATTCAAATCCTGCCCCGAACATCAGGTAAAGGTAAACCGTAACGGAGAGATATCCACAGCTACACTCCAATCCACGGATGCCGCCGCTTTCTGTGCCACATATGCGGGCATAAAGGTCGGTACAAGAGAACCCACCACCGAGGCTGATTGGGTTTCCGGCGACCAATGGGCTCCGGATATCATTTACAATCCCTATATGAAGAAGTGGTGTGAATATCTGTCGCTCAACGGCGATTATTGGGCTTCTGTGATAGTTCTGCTCACCGCTGACTCCCCTGATGGTCCGTTTTCATATGAGGCTCCTATCGTATTCAGCGGTTTCAATGGCCAAACGTATTCCGGCAAATCTGTATCATATAAGGATACCGACCTTAGTATAGTGCTTGGCGATATCACAACTCAACCTGCAAGATATAAGACAAGCGCATGGGGCAATCTTTGGCCCAACTGCATAGACCCATGCGTATTCTTCGACTCCGAAGACAATCTATGGATTGTGTACGGCTCATGGTCAGGTGGCATATTCATGCTCAAGCTCGACCGTGAGACAGGTTTGAGGGATTATACTACCACTTATCCACTTACATCATATAGTGGTAAGGCTCCTAATGGTGCAGCATATACGGGATATGTAAGCGACCCATATTTCGGAAAACGCATAGCCGGAGGAGCTTATGTGTCAGGCGAGGGCCCGTATGTGCAGAAAATTGGCGAATATTACTATCTTTTCATGTCGTATGGAGGTTTTGGTCCCGGCGAGGGTTATGAGATGCGCGTTTTCCGATCGAGTGAGCCAGACGGTAGCTATGTCGATGCCACCGGCGCTAATGCCGGATACTCTCAGTACGCCTTGAATTACGGTCCGTCGGCCACTACCAACAAAGGTATGAAAATCATAGGAGCCATGAACAATTGGGGCACCATGACTGTAGGCGAATGTGCCCAAGGCCATAACTCTGCACTTGTTGACAAAGATGGAGATGCCTTCGTGGTGTACCATACAAAATTCAATGACGGTACATACGGGCATCAAGTGAGGGTGCGTCAGCTTTTCCAGAATAAAAGCGGATGGCTTGTGGCTTCACCATTCAGATACACCGGTAAGCAGACTCGTCAGGCAGATATCGACAGCCGTCGTCTTTTCACTGAGGATGAGATCACCGGCACATACGATCTGCTCATACACCCTTATAAGCTTAATCATAATGCTATGGCTGAAGCTACACCGGTAAAGGTCACTCTCAATGCCGACGGTACAATATCCGGCGCTAAAACCGGTACATGGGCTTATACCGATGCCAACAAGTCATATGTTGACCTTAAAATCGGAGGCATAACGTATGAAGGCGTGGCCCTTAGACAGAATGTCGACGGATATGCCGATATGCCTGCCGTGTGCTTCTCGGCAGTGAGCAAGACCGGTGTGCCCGTGTGGCTTTATAAGCACACTCCGGAGGCAGCCATGGCTTATGCCTACCAGAAGATTGTAAAGGATTATATCGGTGGCAGCAAGACGCTTATCCGCGGCGACGCTCCTGAGATTGACAATGTGGAGGTGACTTTTGATACACGCAATACAGCCACAGGCTTATCGGAGTTCGGCACTCTGTCGGAAGACGGCAAGTATACCCCTACAAGCGATTCGCATGAAATCACTATATCCGTTACCTTAAGGGCTGGTGATAAGGTGATGTCGACCGGTCCGTTCGTGAGAACCACCATGGGCAATAATTACGTGTTCGACAATGTATATTATCCAGAGTCTACCGCGAAGGACCTGACGGCCGGATGGTGGTCAAACTTCTCAACCGAAGACTATGTGATTGAGAAAGGCGGGTCAATGACATTCTATTTCATCAATTACACCGACGCTACCGACAACTGGCACAACTGGTGTCTATACGGCGCAAGCACTACCCATGGAGCCTCCGGATACAACGAATACTTCGGTATCAGATGTGATAACTGGGATAATACCACCGGAAGCAACACCGGCTGCACAAGCAATTTCAACTGGGATACATTCCGAACCGATATGGACAACTCTAAAGTGGCTATGACTGTGGAGTATTCAGACGACGGTGTGTTTAAGATGACATCGGAAATCACCACTGCCCAAGGTAAGGTTTACAGTTATTCTTACACGAAGTCAATTTCTTCTGCTCCAGCCACGGTCACTCTGTTCTTCGTGAGCGAGAAATCCTATATTGAAGGCGATATGGAGAGCGGCATTGTGTCAGTGGTAAATGATGCCTCCATTGATGACGGCCGTGCTTATAATGTGTATGGCCAGCCTGTTGACGATTCTTATAGAGGCATAGTGATTAAGAAGGGCAAGAAGTATTTGCACCGTTAATCTCCTTTTACCATAGTCTGGTATCTTGATATTACCCCGGCTTCGTGGATTCCAACTGATGAGCGAAGCCGGTTTTTTATTTCGCACCATCACATAAAATCTCAAAAATTCCGAAATTTTGAGATTTTTTTGAAATTTTTTCTATTTTTCTTGCAGAATTGAAAAATCATTAGTAAATTTGCAGTCTGCTCACATGAAAACACAGCAGCTTCTAAGGGAAATATAATCATAGTTTTTGTTTAACACACGTTGTCATTCTAAATTTCACAGCTATGAATACTACAACATCTACATCAAAAAGGGCGATTTCCGAATGAATCTTATTCATTCCATGAGACACAATCCTTAATCCCTTTTCGGGAAAAATCACTAAATATTCCGAAATTTTTTCACATGATGTGATAGAATCATTGGATTTCTCTGCTATTTATAAGTAAAAGGCACTTTCTTTCGCCTTCGTATATAATTTGGAAATTCATAAAAAACAACATCATCATGGAAATAGACGGAATAGAAACTCTAATGTGCAAATACCTCGATGACACTGTCACCGAACATGAATCTAATGTATTGTTGGATTATCTGGTGGAGTCAAAAGAACGTCAGATGATACTCGAACTCGCCGCTGTGGCTTTCAGGCCATTCAATTCGTAGTCAATATAGTACTTAAATCAACTCATTAAATTATTCAACCACATATGATATTCAGCACCAATGATATAAATATAAGCTGCGGTGGCTTCGCTCCGGTCACAGAGGCGAATACGCCTATAGCCGGCGGACAAGCCCTTATAGCGTACACCATACGCTATAGCGCGGGAGTATTGGTGCAGGGTGTCAACTTTAACCTTTTCTCCAATCGAGCGGAAATCCGTAGCCATGCAGAGAATAAGGTCAGTCACGAACATCGAGCGAGTGATTATATATCTGCTGACTCAAATCCGGTATCATATCATATCCACGGAAAGTGGGTAAAAAAACGCAGACAAGGAAAATTTGACTGTTGTTATGGCAAAATCAACACTACTCCGATAGCTAATTTTGCCGATGTCGGAAGATGTTTATGCCATACTTAGGCTAAACTTCTGATGATAACGGTCTTAGCCCAAAGCAGTCCGAATCTGTAATTTTGTTTCCGGAATAAGAATATTGACAAAATTATAGATTCGGATTTTTTTATGTCACTTAGTGCCTAAAATGGATTTATTAATTACTTGAACTTCAATCGCATTTAAACAAACGATTATGAACAAGGCAACTGAAAACGAAACACCGCGCCAGTGGCTGAACTGGCTCAAAGCTTTCAAAAACAATAGGTACGACCTTTCGATAGCCGAGTCGTTAGGTCTGCGTGATGCCATCGTCAGAATATATCCGGTGGCCGTGGAATTCTTTTATACCACAATTTCTCCTATGATTAAGGGGATTGTGAATAAGATAGCCGAGTTGTATAAAGTGTATATCGAAGAAAAGGACATCGCGACCTGGATATACACCGGCATGTACGACGAAGGTAAATGGACACGTCTTGTGTCATATCGCGGTGATTGCTCTTTCTTCGCCTGGGTGTCGCAATGTTCGGCTCAGATTGTGTTTAAGGTGCTGATAGAAGAGCGCTTGGTTGTGCTCAATCACGCTCCCTCGGCTAAAAACACATCATTGACCCTCAAATCAATGAAAAACATTGATGAGGTGGAGATGGTGATTGAACTTGTGGATACTCCCAAGCTTCATGATATACTTAAATACAAATATGCTGACCGTATCGACGAAGCAGCGGCCATGGCAAAGTTGGGCATGTCACCCGCTACATATAAAAAGAGTCTTAAAATAGCCGAAGATATGCTTAAGGAAATCCTTATCAATATCGACGCTCTGCTCGTGGAGCGTGAAGACGGCAAGATCGTGAATCTTGTGTCGCTTGCACTGAGTGACACAAGCGGCATAATTGACACCAACTCATCTGATGAGGCTATGCGTGCAGCTGATAAGTTGGAGTATGACGATGATCGAATGGATGCGCTGAAAGAGATACTCGACCAGTATTACCCGAGAATCCCGTTCAAGGATCAGTGGATGCATTTCATTTTCGATCGTGCAAACGAGCTGAAATGGAGTGTGGAAGATAGCAGAGTGTTCATCGAACGCTTCTATTATCAGACTCCCCCGGTGGAGGTGGCTAAGAGTCTTTCCAGACAGAGATCGTGGGTGGATGTGCGCTACGGCAGGCTGAAAGACGATGTTGAGGCACATATCGTGCAGTGGATGCAAAAGTACGCTTCATGAATTTTTTTTTATTTATTGATTATAAGTGGATTGTCGTATAAGCTAAAAAGGTAAAAAAGATAAGGAAATGGATGCAAAAAAGTCGGAGAAAGAATGGGTACGCCGCATCAGCAGCGGCGTACCCTCTGCGGAAAAGGAAGGTGTCGATAGAGCTCCCGCAAAGCCTGTGATTTCTAAGGCTTCGAAGCGTAAAGGCAATGGTTTTGCTGATATAGCCGGGATGACCGAACTTAAAAAGTTTGTTAAGGAGGGATTCATCAATGTGCTCAAATATCCTGAATATGCCGAAATGTTTGGCATAAAGCCCCCGGCAATGCTGTTTTTCGGCCCTGCCGGTTGCGGAAAGACGTTCTTTGCTGAGAAAATGGCAGAGGAGGTGGGTATCAATTTCATGAAGATAGTACCCGATGATATAGCAAGCTGCTATGTGCATGGCACTCAGCAGAAGATAGCGGATGTATTCAGCAGAGCCGAGAAAAAGGCTCCTACATTGTTGTTCTTCGACGAGTTTGATGCCATGGTGCCTCGACGTAAGGGTGATGCCTATAATCAGCACTACGATAGCGAGGTGAATGAGTTTCTGTGTATGCTCAACAATGCCAATGAGAGGGGTATCTATGTGGTGGCTGCCACCAACCACCCGGAGTGTATGGATAAGGCTGTCCTCCGCACGGGTCGATTCGATGAAATCGTGTACATAGACATGCCTGATAAGGAGGCGCGTAAGAGTCTGTTCGGCATCGTGCTTGCGCAGTTGCCGAAGGATGATGATATTGATATTGATCGGCTTGCCGATCTTACCGCGGGTTTCAATTGCAAGGATATAGACTATATTGTGCGTTGTGCGGCGCGTGTATCGTTTAACGCTACTGTCGGTGCTGAGAATAAAGTTGTAAATAAGATTTCGCAGTCGTCAATAGAGAATATAATAGCCAAACGCGTGCCTTCGGTGAGCCAGGATACTCTTCGCGAGTATGAACTTATGCGCTCGGAGTTCGAGAAATTGGATAATGGCGGCAGAAGACGTGTGGGATTTATTTAACTGTGTGTATATTGATTAACATATAAATACGATTTATATATGAAAGACAAGATTTTAGATGCGTTTGCCGAACTCGGATTCATCCTCGAGGAGGTGGATTACGGATACTCTTTCAATTACGAAGCTACTTGCATGCTTTGGATGGTAAACGAGGACGACCCGAGTTTCTTCAGTATGGCCGTACCTGTAATTGCTAAAATAGATGGCGGCAATAAGGAAATAATGCATGATGTAATGAACAAGGTGAACTTGACCCTGAAGTATGTGAAGTGCCATACTATGGGGGATAATATATGGCTCTTCTACGAGCGTGAAATAATAGGCGACGAGGATTTGCCTTTGGTGATTTCCCGTATGGTGATTCACCTTGATAACGCCAAGAATTTCGCTCACAAGTCTATCTTGGAAGCTCTTGAAACCGACACCGACACTGATGATGAGGCAGTTGTTGACGTTGAAGATGTCGTTGAGGCTGATGCCGATGTTGATACCGACGAAGAATAGACGGTCATAATCCCATAAACTATCTGTGCTATAGAAATATTACTACATTATTACTACTATGAATACAAGAGAAATAATCTTTAAACAACTCGAGGAGCTTGGCCTCAGACCTAAATATGATGATGACGGTGATCTTTGCGTAAGATATGAAATGAAGAATATGTATTTCGTGACGGAGGTTGGGGATGAAAAGTTCGTCTCCGTAGTATTGCCCCAAATTCGTGAGGTGAATGAGGGAGATGAGGCATTGGCTCTCACCGCATGCAATAAGATAAACCGCGAAGTTAAGCTCATTAAAATTTATCTTGACCAGAATCTGCAAAACATATCGGCGAGCTGCGAGTTCTACTTTACAGATGATGAGAGTCTTAAAAGCAGTGTCCGTCACTCTCTCATCGTTTTGGGAAGGGCACGTACTGCACTAAACGAGGCTATTTCCGACCTCACCTGACCTATTGAAAAATCACTGGTTCATCCGGTAATCCCTCTAACTTAATTTTAATCATAAATATTTCAGGCAGTTAGATTCTTGGATTCTCCAAGTTCACTAACTGCCTGCTTTATTGTGGTAAATGATTATTTAGATTATTTTATAAACACTTTCTCTGTCTTGAGTCCCTGACGGCGAATATAAATACCTTTGGACAGATTGTGTGCATCGATAGCCATTCCATCAATGGTGTAGTATTGGATTGCCGCATCCTCATCCGTGATTTCAATATCTCTCACTGATGCATTATTGCCTGACACATCAAAATAGTCCTCGCGATGATAGTAGTTAATGCTACCGTCTGAATCTACAGAGTAAAGTATATATTTTATTGGGTAGCCGGTGGTGGAGTCATATTCTACCGTCGAATTATAATTTTCGCTGTATTCCGCCCCGTTCTGTATATACTTGTCTTTGTACGAAATTATCAGACCGAAATCGTCATAATGGCATTCCTCCTCATCTTCAATAGATATAGAATCCCTGTATATATCACCATTACCATTATCGGTTATTAATTCAAAATTCATGATTTCAGATTTATAATACGATTTGTTATCATCTAAAACCGTGAAAATACGTATTAGCTTTTCATCATCGCTCACATTATATTTATATGCATAATTATAAACGTAGCTTCCTCTATCGTCAGGATATTCAATAGTAATCAGAGACACAGAATCCACAATCGCTGTTTTCAGACGGTTTTCTTCGGTAATCAACTCCATGTCTCTTAGACCAAGAATGTCACTTATTATTTGTCCATCAGTCCTTTCCCATATGATATTGTCCATTACAGAGTGGTTATATTCGGCAGAATCCACTATGCATGATGCCTTTCCATCCGTATACGATATGTAAGTCGTGATTTCAGAAATATCATCATATGCTGCGGTATAAGAAATTATTTTGGTTTCAACTACATTTCCATCTTCATCACGTTTAATATCCTGATGTACACTCTCTATCAACAACGAATCACCATTATTGTATTTACTATAATTGGTATATGAAATCACCATGTCCTCTACGATATCATCATATTTATAATCATATACCTCACATCCATATTCCGATGATTTATCGATTCTTGATATGCAGCGATCAAGGGCATCATACTTATAATGTATGTTATGGTCTCTTCTTTTCTCAGTCAGGAGCTTACCGGATTCCGACCAGGTCCTTAGTATAGTGTCGGTAGGTATCCATTCGTCAGAGTACCAATCATAGTGGTATTGTACAGTCTTTCCGACCTTAAATTTAAATTCGCGGAAAGCATCATTTACCGGGGTATACTTGAAAGATGCAGTATTTCCGATTTCTCCTCGGCTTTTGCTGACGGCTTGTCGGGGAATTAAGCCGATTGCCAATAATACATGTATCCCCAAGGAGAACATGATAATAAATAGTAAAAGTTTTCTCATAATATATTGATGGTTTTGTGGGTTAATCTAAATTTTTTTGATATCATTTGCTTTGACCGTTATTTTAAGTGCCTCGGCTCTTGCAGGTTTGCCTGACGCTGTATAGGGTAGAGCGTCAACTTTAATATATGCTTTGGGCTGCATATACTTCGGAAGAATACGGGTACATACTTCTTGAAGCTCATGCTCCATACCCTCAGAATAAAGAAGTGTCACTATCTCTCCGAATTTCTCGTCGGGTCGCTTGGTGATAATTACCTGCACAGATAGATGCCCGGCAAGCATACCCTCTATCTCCTCAATCTGAAATTTAAGTCCTCCCGAATTTATAGTGTTATCCATGCGCCCGAGCACCTTGAATCTGCGCCCGTCGGCATGCATTTCGCCTCGGTCGTTGGTTACGAGTATACCATCACAAATCTCCGGGGCATTTATCACGATCCTTCCATCTTCGTCCAATGTCACTGTCACACCGGGCAGCGGTGAGTACCATTCATCAGCTTCATTACCGCTAAGACGGCGCAACGCTATGTGCGAAAGGGTTTCAGTCATGCCATACGTGCTCCATACCTTATTCGGGAAATCTCTAAGCCGTTGAGCCAAAGACCAATCAACCGGCCCGCCTCCTATGATGAGATTACGGATTTTCATTAGCTTTTCTTTCTCCATAGGCTCTGATAAAGAATTGTACACCTGCATAGGCACCATAGCCACCAAATCATATGATTCGTCACAGATACCTTTCAGAGGATTACCTGATGGAATCACGCAATCCAGTCGCAGCCCGCAAGTTATGGCTCTTACAATCATCATCTTACCACCCACAAAATCTGCCGACATACACAAAAGGGCTTTATCGCCTCTCTTCAAACCTAAAAATTCGCAAGTGCGTCGTGCCGAAGCCTCCATCCTTCGCTTTTCTGCCACAAAAGAAGAAGGCTGTCCGGTAGAACCGCTCGTATGCAATGTCACCGTCGGCGATTCGTCATACCATTCATTGTAGAATGGTATTTCTCTTACATCAATTTTCCGGCTCATAGTATAATTTGTCTCCTCTTATCTCCAAAGGCATAGGCGTATTCTTCACGAAAAGTTGTCCGGTGCCTAATCCTTGCGGGAATTTAATATTAGGGCCGTAGATGTGAGCTGTCAGTTGAGCTATGGCATTGAGTCCCACATTGCTTTCCAGTGCGCTCGTTATCCATGATCCTATACCTCTTTCGCGCGCAAGTCCTATCCATTCTTCCGTGCCGTATATCCCACCGTGCAGCGATGGTTTTACCACTATATATTGAGGTATCACCTTGTCCAAAATACGCTGCTTATCATCAGCTGATGCAATTCCTATCAATTCCTCATCAAGGGCTATTGCCACCGGTGAATTCCGGCATATTTCAGCAAGCGCGTCATATTGGCGCACCTTTATCGGCTGCTCACATGAATGTATATCGTATTTTGCCAATTCTTCGAGCTTATGGAGTGCATCATCGGGAGAGAAGGCGCAATTAGCATCCACACGCAGTTGCACTTTCTCCTTTGGAAACGACTCCCGCACACGTCGAATCAGATCCATCTCTTTTTCAAATTCGATAGCCCCTATCTTGATCTTTATGCATCTGAATCCTTGATCCAATTTGTCTTCAAGACGTGAGGCCATTTCCTCATACGCGCCCATCCATATAAGCCCGTTGATAGGTATGCCCTCTTCTCCTTGTGAAAATGGAGTGTCAAACAGAGCAGTGGTGTGCCTGTGGTAATGCAGTAGGGCAGTTTCCAACCCGAAGCATATCGATGGATAAGCCCTAAGCGATTCGTAAGGCACCTCACAGCTAAGTAGCACCATATCGCATGCTTCCCTTAGAATTTCTTGATAATCCGGCACACGGAGGGGGGAATCACAACTAAGGTCGGGCAGTGGCGCACATTCGCCGATACCTTGGTGATGGGGGTTGGTATTATCGGTTATCACCACATAATATGACTGTCGGGTGGTGTAAACGCCTCGCGAGGTGCCTGCCGGCTGCTTGAATACGAAAGTACGAGGATCTATGGATATGGTGGCATTAAGCTTCATATGAATTTATGGGATTTGCGGGTACTTGTCGAAATCAGGCTTACGCTTTTCCAGGAATGCCTTGCCGCCCTCTTGCGCTTCGTCAAGGAAGTAGTAGAGCATGGTAGCGTCGCCTGCGAGTTGTTGTATACCGGCCTGTCCGTCAAGCTCGGCGTTTAGTCCGGCTTTTATCATGCGCAGAGCCATAGGGCTACGTTCCATCATCGTCTCGGCCCACTCCACACACTCGTCTTCGAGGCGGTCGAGAGGCACCACCTTGTTCACCATGCCCATCTGTTCGGCTTCTGTGGCTGAGTATTGACGGCACAAAAACCATATTTCCCTTGCTTTCTTCTGTCCTACGATACGCGCAAGATATGAGGCTCCGAATCCGGCGTCAAACGAACCCACCTTGGGCCCGGTCTGCCCGAATATGGCATTTTCTGATGCTATGGTGAGGTCGCATACAAGGTGAAGCACATGGCCGCCGCCTATTGCAAAACCGTTGACCATGGCTATCACCGGTTTGGGCAATCGGCGTATCTGCATCTGCACGTCGAGCACGCTAAGGCGCGGCACTCCGGCATCGTCGATATACCCTCCGCGACCCTTGACATGCATATCACCGCCCGAACAGAAAGCTTTGTCGCCTGCGCCGGTGAGAAGCACCACGCGTATATCCTGCATCTCGCGGCAGAGAGCAAAGGCTTGTGAGAGTTCGAGTGTGGTTTTGGGAGTGAAGGCGTTGCGGTATCGCGGACGGTTGATTGTGATTTTTGCTATGTGATTGTACTCTTCGAACAGTATCTCTTCGAAATCGCGTATCTTTTTCCAATTACGTTCCATGATGGTTTCAAATTTATATTCTCTTTTATAAGTAGGCAATCAAATTTATTCATATTTTTGAGTTATGCAAGTCGCTGAAAATGATTACAGTTCCATACTTCATAACTCATAACTAATACTTCTCACTTACTTAAACATACATTCAAGCACTAAAGGGCGTTTGCTATTGGCATAAATCAGCCAATGCAATCCCTCGGTAAATTCTTCTTTATTCGCAGCCATACGATACTCTGCATCGTATGATCTGCATATACCTTCGGCAGTGGCATTATGTGATGCTGATATGTAGGCATCAAACATATGGCTGTCATTCGCTCCGGGTATACTCTTGAATATGCGGCCACCGCCGTTGTTGAGCAGCAGCACGCGGAGGTTGCCGTTGATTCTTCTATTCCACAGCGCATTGCAGTCGTAAAAAAAACTGAGGTCGCCTATTACGCAATAAGTGGGCATACCCAATCCCAAAGAGAATCCGGCAGCTGTGGATAGCGAACCTTCAATGCCGTTAGTGCCTCGATTCACATAGCAGTAGTGGCGAGCATATTTATTGGCGTAACGTACAGCCATACTGTTGGCATAATGTACGTACAACTCTTCCGGATTAGACTTCTTGACTTCCGATTCAAACTGTTTTACCACCCACTCCTCGCAAAAATCCTCTACCTGATTATGGTATGCGATTAGTTTGAGATTCCACAACATTTTGTATAATGCAGCACTTTCATTCGGCTTAATCGCCTGTGCTACGTCAAAGAGAATGTCTGGCGCGTTCCCGCGTATCACTTTTGTCAACTTATTGAATGTGTCGTGCACCTCACCGTCAGGATCTATCGACCATACCTCACAATCCTTTGCGTTTCTTACAAACGATTTTATGCGGTTGCTTACAAATGTGCCCCCGGCATATAGCACAAAGTCGGGATAATACTCATCATCATTACATTCGGGTAATATGCCGTCGAAATTCACACCGCCTTGGCCGCAACTCAAAGATTCGTACAGTACTACGAATTGCGGTACCAGCATCTCAATGGCTCTATCGAGTACCATGTTGTGCTTGTGTTGACCTATCAGTATCATAGGCCTTTTCGCCTCGTTTATTCTCTCTACAAGCATACCAAATTCTGTTGACAGTATTTTGCTGTCATAGTGCGCTTCGATGATACGCTGTGGCTTTAGATCCGGGGTGTTGAATTGGTAAAGCGGTTCGGAGATGGGCACGTTGATATGCACCGGGCGTTTTTTCTTTGCAGCCAAAATCGCTTCGTTGGCTATACGGTTGCAATAATTGTATGTGGCTTCATCAGTAGGCTCGGGCACGGTGAAGGTAGGGGGAGTGTGTGGCATCAGCGCATCGGTCTGTATTATCGTCTGGCCTTCAAGTTGCCCTATCCTGTCAGCCGGCCGGTCTGCCGAAATCACTATAAGTGGCACTCTCCTGTATGCGGCTTCGGCTATCGCCGGGGCAAGATTGAGCATCGCGCTGCCTGATGTGACACACACTGCCACGGGATCGTCGGTGGCTAAAGCCAACCCCAAGGCGTAATAGCCTGCGCTTCTCTCGTCGGTAACGGGGATGTTAAAAAACAGATTCTCTCCAAAATTATGGGCTAATGGTGCGTTGCGCGAGCCGGGGCATATCACTACAACGTCTACGTTGTGCTCTTCCATCACCGCGGTGAGTATATTCACATTTTCTTTATCACAAAACATTTTGGTAATTCTATTGAAAATTATCTTGAGATAGGTTGTTTGATTATCGAGAGCATCGTCTGCATCTTACTCTCTGTCTCATGCCATTCCGATTGCACGTCGCTGTCGGGCAGCAGTCCTCCGCCGGCGTACAGAAAAAATGAGTCGGTGAAAATCCTCATGCATCTTAGCGATACGTATAATGATGTCTTTTCTTCTATTCTCACAGGTCCGCTATAGCCGCTGTAGTAGCTGCGAGGAGCATGCTCGTTAGCGATTATAAATTTCTTGGCTTTGTCTTTGGGTATTCCGCATACTGCAGGGGTGGGTGATAGCCTATCCACGATTTCCCCGAATTTAGCGCCTTCACGCATTGTAAATGTGAAATCTGTACGGAGGTGCATCAGATTGCCGGCCCGTACTGTTGCCGGTCCGTATACCGCGGATGTGTCGGCGTATGATTGCACTACTTCGTTGATATATTCAGTCACGAGTGCTTGTTCGCGTATATTTTTGTCGCTCCATTGGGGTGTGCTGATGCCCTCATATTTCATTGTGCCGGCCAGTGACATTGTATGGCATATTCCGTCTCGGTTGTCTAAAAGCAATTCCGGGCTTGCCACAAGCCATGTGCCGCTGACGGGGGTGGAGTGTAGCGCTATAAATAATCGAGGGTATTTTTTGCATGCTTCGGCAAATAGTCTTAGTGGGGATGTATTGTCGGATCTTGTTTCTTTCTTCCGGCGTGCAAGCACGAGTTTGGAGAAATTGCCCTTAATAAGAGATGCATGATATGTGTCGAAGTCGCGTAGGTAGTCGGCATATGAGCTGTCGTCATCAGTTGAAACGCCTGAATTCAGGTCGCTATACTTATCCAATGTGTAGATATCTGTTTTAAGGAAATCAGATATATCATCAAACTGCGTTATTGCGTCGCCCTTAATGAACACAATAGGGGTGTTATCGTCAGCGTTAAAGGGGGCTACGACAAATCCGGGTATGTTCCCATCGCTTTCTGCGTATTGGATATGGGTATCGGTGCCGAAGCTTTGCTTCACAAGCGTTATCCCGGTCTCATATGGCTTCCTGTATATGGCAAAAGAGAGCATCATCGTTTTGCAAAATCGTGTATTCGTGTTTCAGACCACAAATTTCGCAAAAATATTCCAAATAATAAAGTTCTATACATTTTATTAATCTATAAATTGATGTAGCTATGCCTGATTTTATCGACGATTTGGATATGTGTTTTTTTGATGGTCAAAGTCAACTGAATATAAAACCGGGCTGCAACGATTAGTCAGCCCGGCAAACTTTTATTTATATGGGGAGAGAGATGTAATTATTTGCGCTCTTTGCGCTTTTCGAGCTGGCGCTCCAAAGCCTCAAGACAGATGTCTACAGCCTCCTCAAAGGTGTCGGCCGTCTTGTTGGCCACGAGTTCTTCGTGTACCGGTGTGTTTACCCTTATCACTACATCTTTATTCATGGCTGATTCGGGTTTTACGACTTTAAGAGTAACGTCAACAACACTTATCTCGGTGTTGTGACGAGCCAGACGCTCGGCCTTCTTGTTGATAAACGCAGTAAGGCGGTCGGAGATGTCAAAGTGGATGGCTTGGATTCTAACTTCCATGGTGTCCTCCTTTTTTTTGTGCACGTGGATGTGCGTGTTCGTAATTATGTTTTAAGTCGCTCAATGATATATGTGTATATATCTGTGTGGTTTCTAATGACTGATGGCCGAGTAGCTCTTTTACCGAGTTGAGGTCGGCCCCGTTGTTGAGCATGTCGGTGGCAAAAGAGTGGCGTAGCGTGTGTGGTGTGCGCCGGCTTGCCGTCACGTTTCCGTCCAGTGCCTCATGCACCGCTTTCAGCACGGTTAGATAAGTGATGCCTGTGCCGTCATGCTTTACAAGAAAACAATCATTTGCCTCAGATTGTTGCGGAGCAATGGCATCTCTTAGTGCTCTGTAGCCGTTAATTTCTTCGCATAGTCGGTTGCCTATTGGTATTATCCTTTGTTTGTTGCGCTTGCCTGTCACTTTCACGGAGCCTGCTGAGGTGTCTACGTATGAATCCTTAAGTGTGGCTATCTCTGAGGCTCGCATCCCCGTCTCGTACAGCATTTCCACTATCAGATGATTTCTTGTCTGCCTGAAGTCCTCCGGGTCGGGCATTCGGTCAAGCACAGCCCTGGTCTGTGCTGCGGGTATCACTGACGGTAGAGTTTTTTTCGGGCGAGCCACCACCAAATCGGCTGCCGGGTTGTGTTTAAGCCCATGTTGCTTCATAAGATAGCGGAAAAATGAGTTTAAGGCGGCAACCTTACGCTTGATCGAGCGTGCAGATATGCCTTTTCGGCTAAGATGGACCACCCATTGGCGCAAGTCGGATGTGGTCACATCCATGGCGTTTAGATTTTCGGGATGCCCGTCGGTGGCATAATATGCCCATTGCTTCAAATCGGTGCTATAAGACACAACGGTGTGAGCAGATACATTCTGCTCACACCGTATATATGTGTTAAAGTCATCGATTAGCATAAATTCTGACTGTTGGCGTTTGGTTGAAACGATGTCACGAATTTAGCCATAACTTTTCAGACTACCAAAAAATGCGGAGATTTTTTGATAATTTTTTTCAGAATAGCTGAAAAATCGGGATTTATTCCTCTACGTTGCGAAGTTTCTGAACGTATACGGCCTTCATCATTTTCTTGCGGTTGGTTACAGAGGGCTTCTGGAAAGCCTGACGGCCGCGGAGTTCTTTGATGATGCCGGTTTTTTCGAATTTGCGCTTGAATTTCTTAAGAGCTCTTTCGATGTTCTCGCCTTCTTTTACTTGTACGATGATCATATTGGAGATGATTTATATTAGTGTCTTACGTAGATTGGATTTCTCATGCATTTTTCACTTTCTCAACGATGGCCTTGAAAGCGGCGGGGTTGTTGAGGGCGAGGTCGGCAAGTACCTTGCGGTTAATCTCGATACCTGACTTGTGGATAAGGCCCATAAGCTTGGAGTATGAGAGGTTTTCCATACGGGCAGCGGCATTGATACGCTGGATCCAGAGGGCGCGGAAGTTGGCTTTCTTGTCCTTACGGTCGCGGTAGGCGTAGGTAAGACCCTTTTCCCATGTGTTCTTGGCTACAGTCCATACGTTGCGGCGACATCCGAAATAGCCGCGGGTGAGTTTCAGGATTTTCTTACGACGAGCACGAGATGCTACGTGATTGACTGATCTTGGCATTTTTTGTCTGTTTTTTGGAGGGCAGCGGGCTTCTTTTCAGTCTGAGGCCTCTTATTAGGCTGCGCATCCGGTTAGTAATTTAATTATAATATCACGAATTAGGATAAGTGGCGCTTACAGTGTGATGCGCTGTATGGGTTACACGCCGAGCAGTGCTCTAACTGCCTTTTCGTCTACGCGTGATACGAGAGCGAAATGGTCGAGGTTACGTTTCTGCTTTTTTGTCTTCTTTGTAAGAATGTGGCTGTGATAAGCGTGCTTTCTTTTGATCCTTCCTGTTCCGGTAAGGGCGAACCTCTTTTTGGCACCGGAATTAGTCTTCATCTTTGGCATTGTTAGTAATTTTGTTTGTTTATCGTGTTAATATAATTGGGTCTTTTCTATTGTTTTTTCTTAGGCGAGAGCATGAGTATCATGCGCTTGCCTTCGAGTACGGGCATCTGCTCCACCTTGCCGTATTCTTCAAGGTCGTTGGCGAATCTAAGCAGTAGCACTTCGCCTTGCTCCTTGAATAGGATTGAACGTCCTTTGAAGAACACGTAAGCCTTAACTTTTGAGCCTTCTTGCAGAAAGCCCATGGCGTGCTTGAGCTTGAAAGAGTAGTCATGCTCGTCGGTCTGAGGTCCGAAGCGTATCTCCTTTATCACCACTTTCACCGATTTGGCTTTCTGCTCCTTGGCCTTTTTCTTTTGCTGGTATAGGTACTTCTGGTAGTCGAGCACCTTACATACCGGGGGATTAGCCGAGGCCGAGATTTCCACAAGGTCGAGCTCTTGCTCTTCGGCTATGTGCAGAGCCTCCTGAATGGTGTATATGCCTGTTTCAACATTGTCGCCCACAAGTCGCACTTCTCGTGCGCGTATGTGCTCGTTGATGGCGTTGGGCATCTCTTTCACTCCCTGACGCGGGCCGCGGGGATGCTGCTGTTGTTGTGGTTTGGGTCGCATTGGTGGTCGCGAGCCCGGGTTAAAGGGTTTTTTCTCCATTCAGTGGTTTATTGGTTAATCATTTTTTCGACCTCTTGTGTCAAATTTTCTGCAAAGGTAGTAATTTTTACCGAACCTTTATCACCTTCGCCCTGTTTTCTTACAGAAACTTCACCATTTTCTGCTTCTTTTTCGCCTACGATGAGAAGATAGGGTATCCTCTTGAGCTCGTTGTCGCGGATTTTCTTGCCGATTTTCTCGTTTCTGTCATCCACGATTGTGCGCACGTCAAGGGCGTTGAGTTGCTTGGCCACTTCATAGGCGTAGTCGTTGTATTTCTCCGAGATTGGGAGTACCACGGCCTGATCGGGGGCAAGCCATAAGGGGAAACGTCCGGCGGTGTGCTCGAGCAGCACTGCCACGAAGCGTTCCATGGAGCCGAATGGGGCGCGGTGTATCATCACCGGGCGGTGCTTTTGGTTGTCGGCGCCTGTGTATTCGAGCTGGAAGCGTTCGGGCAGGTTGTAGTCAACCTGAATGGTGCCGAGCTGCCAGCGACGGCCTATGGCGTCTTTCACCATGAAGTCGAGCTTCGGGCCGTAGAAAGCTGCCTCGCCAAGCTCTTTGCGGGCTTTGAGTCCTTTTTCTTCGCAGGCCTCGATGATGGCTGTTTCTGCAAGATGCCAGTTCTCGTCGGTGCCTATGTATTTTTCTTTGTTTTTGGGGTCGCGTAGCGATATTTGGGCTTCGAAGTTCTCGAATTTTAGTGCCTTGAATATATAGAAGATGATATCCATTACCTTTAGGAATTCATCCTTTATCTGGTCGGGCGCGCAGTAGATATGTGCGTCATCCTGCGTGAAGCCGCGCACTCGGGTGAGGCCGTGGAGCTCGCCGCTCTGCTCATATCGGTATACTGTGCCGAATTCGGCGAGGCGTAGGGGCAGCTCGCGGTAGCTGCGGGGAAACGCCTTGAATATCTCGCAGTGGTGGGGGCAGTTCATTGGCTTAAGCAGGTACTCTTCGCCCTCTTCTGGTGTATGTATGGGCTGGAAAGAGTCCTTACCGTATTTTGCATAATGTCCTGAGGTGACGTAGAGCATCTTATTGCCGATGTGGGGAGTGATTACCTGCTGGTAGCCGTACTGTTTCTGTATCTTGCGTAGGAATTGCTCCAGTCGGTCGCGCAGGGCAGTGCCTTTAGGCAGCCACAGAGGCAGGCCGGCTCCCACGTTCTGTGAGAACGCGAAGAGTTCCATCTCTTTGCCGAGCTTGCGGTGGTCGCGCTTCTTGGCCTCTTCAAGCAGCACAAGGTATTCGTCAAGCATCTTCTTCTTGGGGAAGGTTATGCCGTATACTCGCACCAGCTGGTTGCGCTTTTCGTCGCCGCGCCAATATGCTCCGGCGAGCGATGTTATCTTCACAGCTTTGATAGGGGCTGTATTGGGAATATGCGGTCCGCGGCAGAGGTCGGTGAAGTTGCCTTGGGTATAGGTGGTGATGTGTCCGTCCTCAAGCTCGCTTATGAGTTCGCATTTATATTGTTCGTTTCGGTCGCCGAAGAGTTTTAGCGCGTCAGCCTTGGATATGTCGCTGCGCACGATATCCTCTTTCTTCTGTGCCAGCTCAAGCATCTTTTTCTCAATCTTTGGGAAATCGGCGGCTGTGATTTGGTGTTCTCCGGGGTCGATGTCATAATAGAACCCGTTTTCAATGGCCGGGCCGATGCCGAACTTCACTCCAGGGTACAATTCCTGAAGAGCTTCGGCCAGCAGGTGTGCCGAGCTGTGCCAAAAGGCGTGTTTGCCTTCGGGGTCATCCCATTTGTAGAATTTTATGGCTGCATCCTCTGTGATGGGGCGGCTTAGGTCCCACTCTTCTTCGTTGATGGATGCGGCAAGCACGTCGCGCGCAAGGCCGGCGCTTATGCTCTCTGCTATTTCAAGCGGGGTCACGCCCTGCTCGTATTGTTTGACCGTCTGGTCGGGAAAGGTAATGTTTATCATTTAATAACTTGTTTATCAATAAATTGCCACATACAACATGGCAACCAACAAAAAATCTCCGCAAATTTACGCTTTTTTCTTGACTTGACGAAATTTTTTCTCGATGTTTTTTCGATAATGTTGAATTTTTCTCGAGTTTCTGTCTCGATATATTACTGCGGACTCATATTTTATTTGTGTCCCAACACTCGGATTTTCGCCTATAAACAAAAATTAACATTCTCCGCGGTGTTTTTTAGGCTGAATAATGTTTCGTTTGTCAAATAAAGTGTCTAAATTTGCACCGTTAATCTTAAAAACACCTAATAATACCTTAAACAATTTAGTAATGGATATTAACAAAATCATGGCCGACCTCGAGGCTAAGCACCCGGGCGAAAAGGAGTATCTCCAGGCCGTACGCGAAGTGTTGCTCTCTGTTCAGGATGTGTACAATCAGCACCCCGAGTTCGAGCACAATAAGATAATCGAACGCATGGTAGAGCCTGACCGTATCGTCACTTTCCGTGTCACATGGATTGACGATAAAGGCGAAGTACAGAATAATATAGGCTACCGCGTACAGTTCAACAACGCTATCGGTCCGTACAAAGGCGGTATCCGTTTCCATGCTTCCGTAAATCTCTCTATCCTCAAATTCCTCGGCTTCGAGCAGACTTTCAAGAATGCTCTTACCACTCTGCCCATGGGCGGTGCCAAAGGCGGTAGCGACTTCTCTCCCCGCGGCAAGAGCGACCGTGAGATTATGCGTTTCTGCCAGGCTTTCATGCTGGGTCTGTGGAAGAATCTCGGACCGGATCGTGACGTACCCGCAGGTGATATCGGCGTAGGCGGTCGTGAGGTAGGTTATATGTACGGTATGTACAAGCGCCTCGTCAACCAGCACGACGGTACATTCACAGGCAAGGGCTTGGAATTTGGCGGTAGCCGTATCCGCCCTGAAGCCACTGGTTTTGGCGCACTCTATTTCGTTCAGGCTATGCTTCGTCAGAAAGGTGATACCATTCAGGGTAAGACAGTGGCTATCTCCGGCTTTGGAAACGTGGCTTGGGGCGCAGCTCTCAAAGCTACCGAACTCGGAGCTAAAGTTATCACAATCTCCGGCCCCGATGGTTATATCTACGATCCTAAGGGTCTTGATACCGAAAAGATTGATTACATGCTTGAGCTCCGCGCTTCCGGCAACGATGTGGTTGAACCCTACGCTGAGAAGTTCCCCGAGGCTACTTTCTTCGCTGGCCGCAAGCCTTGGGAGCAAAAGGTGGACATCGCTTTGCCCTGCGCTACCCAAAACGAGGTTAATGGAGAAGACGCTGCTCAGCTTGTCGCCAACAAGGTTGCTCTCGTAGCTGAGGTGTCCAATATGGGCTGTACTCCTGAGGCTATCGACACATTTATCGCCAACAAGCTCAACTATGCTCCTGGTAAGGCTGTAAATGCCGGTGGTGTAGCCACATCCGGACTTGAAATGAGCCAGAATGCAATGCACCTGCAATGGAGTGCGGAGGAGGTTGACTCTCGTCTGCATGAAATCATGGAGGCTATTCATGACCAGTGCCTGCAGTACGGCGTTGAGGCTGATGGCTACATTAATTATATGAAGGGCGCCAATATCGCCGGATTCATGAAGGTGGCTCATGCCATGATGGGCGAAGGCGTATGCTAATCGTGACTTGTCGATTAATGACATACCAGAAATAATCAATACGATACTGCTTTATGCCGGTGCAACTGCATCGGCATATTTTGTATCGTTTTTCGACAATTTTTTTAGTTGTATAGATTATAATTCATATTAATTTCGTAATTTTGTAATTAAAAATTAATAGCAAAATGTAGCATATGGAGCCAGGTCTATTTGGTCAAACACATAATAATTCCAATAGGGATTATACTAATGAGGATAATTGGGGCAAAAATGTATTTAACAGCTCCTTTCCAGCATCGTTAGTGGCGTATATGAGCTTTAAAGGGATAAATCCGGTATATTTAAAGACAGATAAAAATAATAATATAATTCATACTTATATAAGTGGTGCAGATTTATATCGTATCGACCCTCTTGCCGAAAACGCATTTTATTGTTTCGAATCCGGATTCCCTGCATATAGTAAATTTTACACTGGAACTATAGAAAAAATAGATCTGGTGATGATGGATTCTGATTCCGATAATCTGTTGACAGCTTTGGAAATAAAGTTAACTGCTCTTCCGGATAGTACGACTAAAAAAAGGTCGGAGGATAAGTATAGTTGTGAAATTGTGGTTAGACCTCCAACAATAAACTTTATAGCTTGTAGTATTTGCAGTTGTTTCAAAACTTCCAAAGATAAGGATAAGTTGAGGTTATTTTTAAGTAGAGTCCCTCAGATTAATCATTGGGAGGAGCCTGAAGAAGTACTTTCTCACTATGAGAAAATTTTGAATTCAATATTGGATGTGAGTTCGTATCTCGAAAATAAACAAATACCCCTTATTATAGAACCCGTGTGGAAAACAAAAGGCAGTAAAGGTGTCTTGGCAGATGATTGCTTAGATGTATTCGTGTGGAGTAATTTAGCTGTCATACAGATGTGTGCAAATGGCGATAGACTTCATAAAGATAAGGATGGTAACATTATAAAAATGACACGCGCTATGCGAACTGTCATTTGGCTTTATCTGATGCTAAGAGATTTCACTTTTTATGGCCAATTTGATTATAGAAGAATAGTAAGACTTCATTCTTATAATCTTGCTAATGATAAGGGTTACTCAATTGCCGGGACTCAAACGTATAAATATCTTCATTCAGAGGAATTGACTCATCCGAGAATTTCAAAATACGAGATAAAAAATATTATTTTGGGTGGCGGGCAGAATTATCTTAGTCCTGAACGCCGCTTTGACGCTGTGATTGCAAATAGTCCTAATCTTTTTGAATGATGAAAGTAGTGGATTTGTTTTGTGGTTGCGGTGGCCTAAGTTTAGGATTTGAGGCAGCCGGAATGAATGTGGTGGCAGCCTATGACAACTGGGCTGCTGCTGCATGGGTATATGATATAAATTTTAATCACCCTATATATACCTTTGATCTTTCCGACGAGCAGGCTGCTGTGACGGAAATAAAAAAGCATTGTCCTGATATTATTATTGGTGGACCTCCATGTCAGGATTTTAGCAGTGCGGGCCTTAGAAATGAGAATAATGGAAGAGGTGATCTTACAGTGTCATACGCCAAGATTGTGTCAGGCGTTAGTCCTGTGTGGTTTCTAATGGAAAATGTATCCACTATCACTAAGACGAATAAATTGGTAGAAGCCATCAATATACTTAAGGGTGCAGGGTATGGTTTGACTCAAATTGTACTCAACGCTGCATTATGTGGTGTACCCCAAAAAAGAAAACGTTTCTTTATGATTGGAAGGTTAGGCGCTGAGGATGGATTCATGTATGACTTTATAAAAAGTCGTATTGCGAGTAAAGAAATGACGGTAAAAGATTATTTTGGAGATAAAATTGATATTGAGTACTATTATCGTCACCCAAGAAGTTATGCCCGTAGAGGCATATTCAGCGTTAACGAGCCAAGCCCCACAATCAGAGGTGTTAATAGGCCTATACCAAATGGCTATCCAATCCATCAGAATGACCCGGTGCGTTCAGTAGAAGGTATCAGACCACTTACAACTCGGGAACGAGCCATGATTCAGACTTTCCCTGAGTCGTTTAATTTTATGGGGCCCAAAAGTAGCGTAGAACAGATGATAGGAAATGCTGTACCGGTAAATTTAGGCAAATTCGTGGCTTCTGCCATTTTGGATTACATCAACTACGGCAATAAATGACATATCAACGGTCAGTCGTGGTGATACGGTTCGCCGCGCATGATAGTGTAGGCCCTGTATATTTGCTCTACGAAGAATAGTCGCACCAGCTCGTGTGGAAATGTCATTTTTGACAGGGAAATCTTGGAGTTGGCCCGCGCATACACCTTATCGCTGAACCCATACGGGCCGCCTACTACAAAAATCAGTCTGCCAGGCAGAGTCACCATCTTATCAGACAACAGTTTCGCAAACTCCATTGACGTATACTCCTTACCCTTCTCGTCAAGCAGCATCACATAGTCGTTGGGAGCGATAGCCGATAGGATTGTCTCTCCTTCCAGTTCTTTCTGTTTATGCTCAGTCATGCCCTTCGTAGTACGTATGTCAGGTATCTCCTTTAACTCAAAAGGCACATAATGCACTATGCGCCGGGTGTATCGCTCAATGCCCTCCTTAAATGGAGTATAGGTGGTATGTCCTACGCAAATCAAAGAAATTTTCATCCGAAAAAACAATTTTTTGAAAATAAAGACGTAACTTTGTATTTTCTTACAAAGGTAAATATAATTTTTGAAAAATATGATACAGAAAGAGCAACTTATCGACCAACTCATCGATTTGGCTTTCGCTGAAGATATAGGCGACGGCGACCATACCACCCTTAGCACTATACCCGCAAGCGAATACGGCAAGCAGCAGCTAATCATCAAGGAAGAGGGTATCCTCGCCGGTGTAGAGGCAGCTAAAAGAGTGTTCGAGCGTTTCGACCCTGACCTGGATATGGAGGTATTTATTGAAGACGGCTCTCACGTGAAGCCCGGCGATGTGGCATTCGTGGTGTCGGGGCCTGTGCGCTCTCTGCTCCAGACCGAACGCACAATGTTGAATATAATGCAGCGTATGAGCGGTATAGCCACTACCACAGCCCGCTATCAAAACGAACTCAAAGGCCTTAAGACCAAGGTACTCGATACCCGCAAGACTACTCCGGGCATGCGCCTCCTCGAAAAGGAAGCCGTGAAAATCGGCGGTGGATGCAATCATCGCATCGGTCTTTTCGATATGATTCTGATAAAGGATAATCATACGGATTTTGCCGGTGGCATACCGCAGGCCGTGCAGGCTGTGCGCTCATACCTGAAGCGTAACCATAAAAACCTCAAAATAGAGCAGGAAGTGCGCAATGAAGAAGAGGTTCTACAGGCCATAGAGCAAAACGTGGACCGCATAATGCTCGACAACTTCACTCCCGAACGCACACGCACCGCCGTAGAGCTCATACGCTCAAAAGCTCCTCAAATCGAGATAGAATCATCAGGAGGTATCACCCTCGAGAATCTTAGGGCTTATGGCGAATGTGGTGTTGATTTCATATCCGTAGGCGCCCTGACCCACTCCGTAAAGGGCCTCGACATGAGTTTCAAGGCAGTAAAATAATCATATATAAACCGTAAGAATTAAACCATGCTAAAACTAAAAAACATGCTTCTTTCATCGCTGTTGGTGGCATCTGCCGCTTCAGCGCGTGAATATCATAGCCTTAATTTCGGCTGGGAGTTTGAGGGAGGCGACGGCACCAAGTCAGTGGTCAATGTTCCCCACGACTTCCTTATCTCACAACCGTGGGTGGCTCCTGACGAGAACGATAAAGGCAATGCCAACGACCCTGCTGCTAATATCAAAAGTCGCCTGAGTTCGCGTGGATTCAAGGAGATGGGAAAGGGTACTTACCGCAAGAATCTCTTTATCCCTGATTCGCTCAAAGGTAAGCGCATTGTACTCGATTTCGAGGGAATAATGCTCACCGGTGAGGCTTTCTTTAACGGTAAGAAAATTGGGGGTACTGATTACGGATACCTCGGATTTGATAGTGATGTCACTAATTTGGTGAAATACGGAGCCGATAACGAGCTTGTGGTTACTGCCGATACGGGCGATCCTCTGAACTCACGTTGGTACACGGGCGGCGGTCTTTACCGCGATGTGAACATGATTGTCACCGATAAGGATATGCACTTCAACCGTCACGGCCTCTATATCACCACGCCTGATGTATCCGATGCTTCTGCTACCGCCAAACTTGTAATCGATGCCAATGTAGGCAAACCCAATGATCGTGCCGACGTGAAGATCGACATAATCGGTCCTGACGGCTCGGTGGTGCTTTCCCAGACCCAACCGCTTAAATTCAATCCGAAATGGCGTAGCCATGAATTCGAACTCGCCCCGATCACAATCCCGAATCCTAAGCTTTGGGATTGCGACAATCCTAATATGTATACTGCGGAGGTATCGCTTCTGCGTGCCGACGGCTCTGTGGCCGATAAGCTTTCCGATGATTTCGGTATCCGCACCATAGAGATTTCTCCTGAATTCGGACTGAAGCTCAACGGTAAGAAAGTGCTTCTGAAAGGTAATGCCAACCACCACACCCTCGGTGCTCTCGGAGCTGCGGCTTATCCTAAGGCTATAGAGAAGAGAGTGAAGATGCTTAAGGATTTCGGCTTTAATCATATCCGTACTTCACACAACCCCTACAGCGAGCAATTCCTTGATATCTGCGACCGCAACGGTATACTTGTGGTAGATGAAGTGTATGATAAGTGGCTAAAGCAGTATATCGGCGGGAAAAATGAATGGGAGGCACAATGGCAGTACGATATTACCGAATGGATTAAGCGCGACCGTAATCACCCCTCGGTTGTGGTATGGAGCTTGGGTAATGAATTGCAGGGTTTCGCTAATATGGCGTTCAACGACTGGGGCGTTACTTGCTACCGCTTGCAGAAAGTGCTGATTGACCGTTACGACGGCACGCGCCCGATTACGGTGGCTATGCACCCGCGCTATCGCGATCTCGACACCGACTCGCTCCCTGCGCCCCTTGTGCATGAGACGGATATAGCCGCCTATAATTATAGGTATATGTATTTCCCAGGCGATTCTGAGAAGTTCCCTAATATGGTGTTCTATCAGAGTGAGGCTAATCTCACCAATATGGGACCCAATTTTTTCGAGCCTGACAACGACCGTGTAGTGGGTCTGTCTTATTGGGGTATGATTGACTATCTCGGAGAGTCGCTTGGATGGCCTGCTAAAGGATGGCCCAATGGTGTGTTCAATATGATGTTGGAACCTAAACCTAATGCATGGCTTCTGAAGTCAATGTTTGTGGATGAGCCTGTGGTGCATCTCGGTATTTTCGGCAGTGCTCATGTCCAGGACTGGAATGAGGTGAAAACCACTACAGAGGAGATATCTCATTTCTGGAATGCCAATCCGGGCGATTCGCTAAAAATAATGGTATATACCAATGCAGATGAGGTGGCTCTTTTGGTCAACGGCAAGGAAGTAGGCCGACAGATTAATCCGGTGGATAACCCCAAGAATCGTAATAAGCTTACTTTCAATAAGGTGCCTTATAAGGCAGGTAAAATTGAGGCTGTGGCTTTCAATAGCGGTAAAGAGGTGGCTCGCCATAAGATTGAGACTTCTGGAAAACCCGTGAAACTTGTAGCCGAACTCGACAACACCGATTTCACAGCCGACGGTATGGATTTGCAGCATGTGATGGTGTATGCCGTAGATAGCAAAGGCCGTCGTTCGCCTATGGCTAATGAGAAGCTTACGTTTGAGGTGAATGGCCCGGCAGAACTCGTGGCTGTTGATAATGGCGACATCAACTCCGATGAGCTGCATGTGGGCAACACCCGTTCGCTTCATCAGGGTGCAGCCATGGCTATCTTGCGTGCCACACAAGACCCCGGCGCAGTCACGCTCACCGTCAGCGCCGATGGCTACAAGCCCGTCAAGCTCGAATTCGCGAGCAAATAATCAGAAAAAGCACAGATTAAAGAGTATATGGCCAAAGGCGCAAGCCTTTGGCCATATACTCTTTAATCTATGCTATAGAGAGGCGGTTTTTGAGGCAGTGTTCGGGCTTTAGCCCGTAAGCTTAGGCCTTATACCAGAACGAGCGGGTAAACAGCACCAGCACGGTATAAATCTCCAGACGCCCGGTGAGCATCACCAGTGACAGGATTACCTTCACTGCTCCCGGCATATGCACAAGCGAGCCTCCGAACACGCCCATGGTCACGTCGGTGCCCGAATTGCTTATACAGGTGAGGCCGGCGAAAATGCCGTCGCTCCACCTGATACCAAAAAGCGTGAGGATTATCCCGGTAAGGATTATTATAAGAGCGTCGAGCATCAGAAAGGCTATTACCTTGTCCACAAGTTCGTATTTCAGTATATGCGGACCCATTTTCACCGATGATATGCTGTTGGGCTGCAGCGCGCGCCATATCTCGTTGCGCACGTATTGCAGCATCACTACTATGCGGTCCACCTTCGCGCCTCCCGAAGTGGATCCGGCGCATCCTCCGATAAACATCATTATCATAATCGCCCCGAGAGCCAATGCCCCCCAGCCCTCGAAGCCGTCCACGGTGAAGCTTGTGGAGGATAGGGCGGAAACAGTCATAAAGGCTGCATCCACAATCATATCCACAGGTGCGTCTCCCACTCCCGCGATTGCTCGTGACACTAAAAGTAGCGACATGAACACCACTATGAAAATCAACAGATACCTTAGAGGCATATCCTGTGCGATACTTGAGAATCGTCCGAGAGCCATGGAGAATATGAGAGCGAAATTCACGCTTCCCAAAAACATGAATATCGTGGTTATGACCTTAATGTAATTGGAGTGGTAATGCTCTATGCCGTCGTTATACATCGAGAATCCGCCGGTAGCTATGGTGCTGAGAGCATGGTTTATGGCTTCGAAAAAATCCATAGGCCCTATCCACAGGAGCAGCATGCAGGCTCCGGTAAGTATTATGTATATCCCCCAAAGGCTTTTGGCCGTCTGTGATATGCGCGGTCGCAGTTTGCCGTGGGTAATACCGGTGACTTCGGCGTTGAACATCTGCATACCGCCCGAATGGTTGAGCATCGGTATCACTGCCAGTGTGAACAGGATGATACCCATACCGCCTATCCATTGCAGCATCGAGCGCCACATCTTAATGCCGTGGCTCAGACACTCCACATCCTCTAATATGGATGCTCCGGTGGTAGTGAGTCCTGACATGGCTTCGGTGAATGCCGTGGCTATAGGGTAGGGGGTAGAGCAGAAAATGAATGGCACCATACCGAAGAGCGAGAATATAATCCATACGGTGGCTGTAAGCAGGAAGCCCTCGCGCTTGGATAGCGAGCGGTCGGAGGGATGCACCGTCTTTGACATGAGGAATCCGCTCGCCCAGGTCAGCAACAGCGTACATAGGAATGGACGCCAGTCGCTTTCTCCGTAGATTAGGCATACAGCCAGCGGTATAAGCATGAATACGCTCTCGATCATCACTAGCCATCCCATCACCTTTACCAGCATCAGGAAATTGATTTTCCTGTGTTGATTCCTTATTTTGCGTAGCATCTCTTAATCGACTAATTAAACAGTTTCTCCACTTTATGCAGCGCGCCGGCCAGACAGAATACCACCACATGGTCGCCGGCGCATATGCGTGTGTTACCGGTTACGAGCATACCCACGCCGTTGCGTATAAGGCCGGCAAGAGTCATGTCACGCGATAGCTTAAGGTCTTTCACTGCCGATTTCGTGATCTTAGATCCTTCCTTTACTTCGAGTTCGGCCACTTCGGCATCAGTCAGCGCAAGGCATTTCGATGTGGATGTGTCGTTGTCGAGCAATAATTGGAATATGGCGGCTGAGGCTAAGAGTTTCTTGTTGATTACGGCGCCTATGTTAAGGCCCTCGGCTTGTGACACATACTGTATGTCCTCCACCTCGGCGATGGTCTTCTTCACGCCCGACTCTTTGGCTGTTAGGCATGACAGAATATTGGCCTCGCTGCTGCCTGTGAGGGCTATGAATGCGTCAAAATCCTCTATGCCCACATCGGCGAGAGTCTCCACATCCCTGCCGTCGCCATGATACACTTTCACATCCTTGCATTTGTCCTGCATGGCGCGGCATTTCTGCACATCATGGTCTATCACGGTGAATTTGTATTTATTGTCGGCCATATTTATAAGGCGTATGGCTATTTTGCCCGCTCCCACCACGAGCACGCGTTTTATCTCGTAGTTGGCCTTGCCTGTGAGCTGAAGTAGTTCGTCCACGTGTTCGCGTCGTGCCGTGATATACAGCACATCGTCGGCCATGAGCATGTCGTCGCCGCGGGGTATCACCGTCTCCTGGTTACGGCGTATTGCCGACACGTGGAAATGGTGGTTGGATGTGGCGAATTCGAATAGGCGCATCCCGCATATCGGTGCGTTGGCCTTGAGCCTTACGCCCACCACTATAATCTCGCCGTTGAGTATTTCAAACCAGTGTCTTACCCAAGGCCTTTTAAGCACTGTCAATATCTGGTGTGCGGCTAAGTATTCGGGGTAGATGAGGTTGTCCACGCCCATGCGCTTCACGAATTCGAGGTTATGGGGTTCCATGAAGCCGTAGTTCTCGATTCGCGCCACTGTGCGTTTTGCCCCGAGACTCTTGGCCATAGAGCATGCCACTATATTGTTGGACTCTGACGGCTGCACTGATATGAATAGGTCGCATGAGTCCACGCGGGCTTTACGCTGGGTATTAAAGGATATCGGATTGCCGGCCACTGTCATAAGGTTGTACTTCGAGTCGAGAAGGTCGAGCTTTTCGAGATTCTCATCGATGATAAGGATTTCCTGCTCCTCGTTTGACAGTAGTTTTGCCAGGTGCGACCCTACGTCGCCTGTGCCGGATATCACTATTCTCATTTGGCGACTTCCTTAATCGTTGTATATATTGATTCGCTGTCGATGCCGCACATCTCCTTAAGCTGCTGCACAGTGCCTTGGGTGATGAATCGGTCGGGTATGCCCAGCACCTTGATAGTGTTGGTATATCCCTTGCCGGCGAAGTAATCGGTCACGGCCGTGCCGAGTCCGCCCTTCACCGTGCCGTCTTCCACGGTGATTACAGGCATGCCGCTGCGTCCCACCTGGTCTAATATTTCTGTGTCGATGGGCTTTAGGAAGAGCATATCGTAGTGAGCCACGGATAGTCCGTCGGCCTGGGCGCGCGCTATGGCGGCTTTTGCCTCGTCGGCTATGGTGCCGATGGTGAGTACGACCGCTTGCGTGCCTTCGCTGATTTGCCTGCCTTTACCGATAGGCAGGGTGTGCATCTCGTTGTGCCAGTCGAGGTTGTGACCGCTTCCTCTCGGGTATCTTATTGAGAATGGCGCTTCGTTTTGGTTGAGTGCGGTGTACATGAGATTACGCAGCGAATGCTCGTCGGAGGGAGCCGACACTATCATGTTGGGCACGGTGCTCATATAGCTGAGGTCGAATGCACCGTGGTGAGTCACACCGTCCTCTCCCACGAGTCCGGCTCGGTCGATACATATCACTACCGGCAGTTTCTGTATGGCCACATCATGTATCACATTGTCGAAGGCCCGCTGCAAGAAGCTCGAATATATGGCCACTACCGGACGCATACCGTCTTTGGCCAGTCCTCCGGCGAATGTTACGGCATGACCTTCTGATATGCCCACATCGAATACCCTTTCGGGCATCGCTGCCTGCATGATGTTGACCGATGTGCCTGATGACATGGCAGCTGTTATGGCCACCACGGCCGGGTTGGTCTCGGCAATCTCTTTCAGGGTCTCGCCGAATATCTTCTGGTATTTCTTGGGCTTGGGTGCATTGCCTCCTGTGAGTAGTTCGCCGGTGACGGGATTGAATTTGCCGGGCGCATGCCATAGCGAGGGCATTTTCTCGGCCGGCGCGTAGCCCTTGCCTTTCACGGTGCGCAGGTGTAGCAGTCTGGGGCCCGACATAGGCCCTATGTCGCGCAGTATCCTCACGAGCTTGAGCACGTCGTGTCCGTCAAATGCTCCGAAGTATCTTATCTTCAGACCCTCGAATATGTTTTCGCTGTGCGATAGCAGGGCTTTCACGCTATTATTGAATCGCAGTATCCGGCCTTTGTTGTCATCGTTGATAAGATGCGCTTTTTTCAGCATCTTATAGCTTTTGTATCTGAAGTCGTTGTAGGCCTTGGTGGTGGTGAGGTGCGACATGTAGGATGATAGCGACCCTACGTTGTCGTCGATCGACATGTCGTTGTCGTTGAGTATGATCAGGAGGTTGTTGGGGGTATTGGCGGCATTGTTTAGCCCTTCGAAGGCGAGTCCGCCGCTTATCGAGGCGTCGCCTATCACGGCCACCACGTTGCGTCGGGGTGTCTCGTGCTTTAGTTGGCTTGCCACCGACATGCCTAAGGCCGCGGATATGGAGTTGGAGGCGTGTCCGGCTGTGAAGGTGTCGTATTCGCTTTCTTCGGGGTTGGGGAAGCCGCTAAGTCCGTCTAAGGTGCGGTTGGTGTCGAAGCGGTCGCGCCGCCCGGTGAGTATCTTGTGTCCATAGGCCTGATGTCCCACGTCCCATACTATGCGGTCGTAGGGGGTGTCGAACACGTAGTGCAGGGCCACGGTGATTTCCACGGCCCCCATGCTTGAGGCGAAGTGCCCGGGATGCGACGACAACTGTTCGATAAGAAATTGTCGTATCTCGCTGCACACCTGCGGCAATTGCTCTTCTTTGAGTTTTCTTAGGTCTGCGGGGGAGTTGATTTTGCTCAATAGCGGATATTTCTCATCTGTTGTCTCCATTCTTCACATATTTTTTATACATGGGCACGAATATGATAATCGCCGAGGCGACCATCCAGAATATATGATATAGGGTCACTTGCGGCGTGCTTTTGAGCATGGCGTATACCAAAAGCAGCCACAACGCGCCTATCACAGCGAATCGTATGATAACCGATGTCTTCATTTCGACTGCAAAATTAGGCATTTTATTATAGATTTCCAAACCAAAATGCCACTAAGTACCCTCTTGCTCCGTCTTGCCACAAACTTTATGCCATATATATTTGTTTATAAATCAAAACAACCATTAACGTTTCAGTACTATGTCAGATAAAAAAAATCATACCCGTAATCTTTGGATAGCCATTGGCGCTGTGGCTCTTATAGTATTGCTCATCCTTTGGCTCACTATGGCCGACCTTGCCGGCGACACTGATGTGGCGGCTTTCATCACTCCTTTCCGCAGATAGGTATTGAGTGGAATCTAAACACAAAGCGGGATGTAAGCACCCGGAATCCGTGCTTACATCCCGCTTCGATTTTAAGTGAATGTCTTACGGATGAGTATCTGTCATTTTACTATGAGTTTGGTGGCATTCTTGCCTTCGCATCCGCTAAATACCCACCGCTATCCGTATTGCAAAAAGCCCCGAAGCATCACTGCTCCGAGGCTTCGATAAATGAAATGTATGTTTTCTGAATCTTATCACAATTTATTGATCTCGCCTATAAATAATATAACCGATGAGGAACTTTCTTTAATGAAGAAAGTGAACGGTCTATCGATTTTTAAAGATTCAGGTATCATAATTGCTTCATACCCAGACCCGGATACAGCTGCCGCCACTGTGCCTTTCTCATCTACTTCTATTGACACAGCATGCAAGATATCTGGCAATGGTTGGGAATCTTTGCTTGCTTTAGAGAAATCGGCATTTTCAGAAAAGGATGTAATCATACCCATCTCCTTTAATGCCTCTTTCATAGAATGCTTATAGTCTACCTTAAACTTGGGTATTGAAATTTTTATAACCTCTTGCATCGGCTCAATCGATTTTATATCTTCTAATTCGATTTTGTTGTCACCTTTAGGCATAACTATTGTAAAGACAAACGAGCCATTACCATACGGAATTTCTAAATATGTGAATTTATCATTTTCAAAATAGCCGCATCTGATAACGTCAGCTTTCATAAAATCCACCGAAGATGTGCTGCCGTCGGCATTGTTAAACACTTCATTCGGTAATGATTTGAAAGGCGTACTCCATTCGCTTTTGAAATATGTAGCGTTATATGTTACGTATTTTACTGTTCCGTCAAGATTATATTCAAGGAAGTCCTTTATCACACCGGAAGTCATATTTTCACACCATCTATTGATGGCTTCACGTGTATCATCGCCGCTCAATACATCCATAGTATGTATTTCCGGTGAATAGTATTTATCCAAAGTGGTCAAATATGATGGTATAAGACCGGCATCTTTACACTGCCATAATGAATTTGCAATGGATATTTTTGTCTTTTTATCCGATGCTTTTAGGCTGGAGACAAGTTCATAATTTATACCATTTATATCATCAATTGACATTCCGTCTGCTCCAATTAATGCTTCTATCTCTTTTTTTGTATCACCATCTGCTCCATTTGCAACCATAGAAAGGTGTTGATGTAAGCTTAGCGGAGAAAGCACAATATTATTCTTTCCATCAGACACTTCGCCATATAGTTTGAACGCAAACTCATTATTTGCTTCAACTATCTCATCACCTCTTCCTGTTAATATAATATCATGACGGTCATTATTGCTCGATGTCTTATTTACATCGTCCGAGCATCCGGCAAAGAAAACTGCTGAAATTATCGGAATAAAAAATTTAGAGAATTTCATAAATCAAATTACTTATTTTAATTATTTACATCTATTATTATTTGCTAACGAAATAGAACTTAACGTCTTTATCGTATGTATAATTTCCCACTTTGAATATGTCTTGCTGGAAATATCCGTTATTATCACCGTCATATCCCCAGTTTATATATAGATATGTAAGTTCTGTTTGTCCTTTATCATCTATCTTTATTTCACCTGACCCCGCCTCCTCTACATAATGAGTATATTCAATAAGTGTATACTTCGCACCGGGCACAATCCACGCATGTCCAACGTATTCATTATTTGTTCCAGAGTTTTTGGCTGATCCTCTCATCATGAATATTCCATCATTATTTTTCAATTTAGAGAATATATTGTATGCGCTCTTATTATATTCGCTAATTTTGTCACATTTAAGTCCAAGTTTAATAAGCGTATTCCTCGTATTCGTTGTTTGAGTAGATGTAGCATTTTGCTCATATGTACTTTCAGACATCTCACCAAGCTGACGCATTAATTTAGCTATATCAGAGTGTATTGTATAATCACAATTACAATTATAATTAACATGATTAGCTATATTTTCCCAATCAAGATTAAGTAGTTCATCATTTCTGTACGTTAGTTTCATTTGTGAAGGCACCTTAAAATATGTAAGGGCCTGTGCTGCTGCAGTATTCGAACAACCCGATATATAATTTGGGCATTCCATACCATAAATTCCTGTCTGCCCCCATTCTACTGAAACCCTCGGTTCTACTTTTTCGTCAATGAGGACTTTCGTTGTACTCCATTGTTTTACCTGTGCTCGCGACTGGTTTCCCATATCAGAACTACGAACATAATCCTTTGACAATTCTATGAAGAAATCAAAAGAGGGGTTCTCATTTACGCCATACTTACCGTTATCGACTACAGCAAGCACTTCATTTTCAATGGGCTTGGCAGATATTATAGCATAACCATCTCCATTTTCGAAAGGAGCTATATATAATAAGGTATCACATTCACCTCTTGAAGATTTTTCCCCTAAAATAGGAGTTATGTTATCTTCATCCACGTTCTTTCCTTCAAAGCCGGCCCCTTTCAACAGACTTCCGATGTTTGAAACTCGGTTATTTCCAATTACACTTGCGTCTGATTTTTCGGAGCATTCTGCTCCTCCCGCAATTGTTATTTGCGGCTCTTCCTCAACAGTAGAACAGCTTATTAAAGCTATCCCAAGAAACAAATAGATTAATTTTCTCATTTTTTTATACTTTTTGGTTAATTAATTTTAATGTCAATCATTGCCTACTGTGCATCGATATTTATTAAGATATATACTTTATATCATATTGGGAATAAAACATTCTTATTCATGGATTATTTAGATAATAATTGAGTCATCATAGGAAAATCCTCAAATTTATACATGTCCATCAATACACTGGCTAATTTACAATAATTATTTTTATTATACAAGTTTTTTTACGAAAAAATTCATATTATAGCTGAAAGGAAAAAGAAAGGAAAAAAATTAAAAATCATCACCCAACCCCCATTTTGCGGCTCAAAATCGGCACAAACAAATAAAGAGAGCCAATATAAGGTATGGATACCATGCCAACTGCCTCCAAGATGATCCAAAATGCAGATAATGCAACCCGTTTGAACTTCAAATATTGGACATCATAGCGTCTGATTGCCAAATTTTTTGTAAATTTGCATCTCAAATTCTATGGCAACGAAAGAAAAATACAATCTATACATCGATGAATGTGGCGACCATTCCCTTGCCACATATGACCGCAATTTCCCAATATTCACACTTTGTGGAATATTGGTGCCAGTTAAGAATGTCAATAATTTCAAGAAAGCCGTAGATGAACTAAAACGCGAGTTTTGGAATACTACCGATGTAATCCTGCATTCACGTGATATTAGGAAATGTGAGAAACATTTTGAAATCTTGTTTGACAACGAGATTAAACAACGGTTTTATGAGCGTGTGAATGAGGTGCTTTCTCGGCAAGGGGTCTACGTGATTGTTTGTTGTTCAGTACAGAAAGAAGCCTGCATTGCCAAACATGGTGTTGAAGTCGACATCTACGGAACGGCATTGAAATACGTGATACAGCGAAGTATTTTTTGTGTAGATGACATTAACCCCGTTGGAGGTAAGATAGATGTTATTGTTGAACGCAGAGGTAAGAGAGAAGACACTGCACTCCTCAATTACTACAATGGCTTACGCTTTACCGGTATGCACTACGTAACTCCCGAACGACTTGCCGAGCACATGGGGCATTTCGGATTCAGTAAAAAGTCTGAGAATGTGTTTGGCCTTCAAGTTGCAGACTTGATTGCTTATCCCATATCGAGACACATCTTGAATCCCGACAAATTTAATCCGTCATTTGAGATAATTGCTCCCAATATCTACCATAGCAACAGCAAACTACTTGGGCTGAAGATATTTCCTGATAAGTAAAAAATGAAAAAGGATTCTCGTTAGAGAACCCTTTCCGACCGGGTGACACCCCAGCCCCTAAAATCGTTGCTTTCGCACTCGAAGTATTTCTTTATGGGGAAACTACCCTTTCTTTGATGCAAAGTTACGAAATTTTCCTAACCCTGCAAAATAAAAACGCCATTTTCAGCCGAAAAGTTTATATTTTCGTTTCAATCTCTGTGTTTGTCGGGTTTCCGGCCACCTCGATCACATTCAAATCCTTGTCAACCTTATACTGCGGCTGAATAAAAGCCACGCACATCAGTACGAACAAGTCCTTTGTAGATGGCACATGTCTTTTTTGCTGATTTTAGTGGTCGTTTTGCTTTTTAGTGAGTAGTACATATATAAAATTTTCGTACCTTTGCCAAAAGAAATTACTCGACTGAAAATCTAACTGAAAAAACGAAAAGACATGAAAAAATTTAATCATATTGTACTGGTTGCGGCTTTGTCGTTGGTGTCTGCTTTTAGCACAAAGGCCGAAGTGCCGCAAGAAATAATAGACAATCCGCTGCTCACCGCCGGCAATCTCTTGGCTTATCCCACTTCCGGCTACCCCGCACTTACTGATGCTCCGGCCGGATATGTGCCATTCCATATAGAGCATTATGGGCGCCATGGCAGCCGCTGGCTGCTTGGGCACCGCGACTATACTGTGCCGCGCGATATCCTGCAAAAGGCAAACGAAGCCGGTATGCTGACCGACAGAGGCAAACGCGCATTAGCCACAATCGAAAAGATGGAGACGGATGCCCGCGGACATTACGGCGACCTCACTACCGTGGGAGCCATGCAGCACCGCGGCATAGCCAACCGCATGTACGCTAATTTCCCAGAGATTTTCGCTGACTCCGCGTATGTGGATGCCAAATCCACGGTGGTGATCAGATGTATCCTTTCTATGACGAATGAGTTGGTGGAGTTGGCAAAAAAGAATCCTGCTCTTAAAATCACTCAGGAGTCAACTTTCGCCAATCAGTGGTATCTCAACAATTCCGACCTTGATACCGTGGCTCATGCTGTGCGCCGACGTGCCAATCCGGTATTGGATGAATACACCAAAGAACATTGTGACCCAACTCCGTTTGTAAGCAAATTGTTTGTGGATAAGGATTATGTGAAGACGAATGTCAATGTCAATGATTTCTACAATAAGATGTTCGAGTTGGCCTCTAATCAGCAGAGCCATGGTTATGCCGATGAGCTTTACGATTTATTCTCTGTAGACGAGTTGTACAAAAAGTGGGAGTGCAACAATGCCGGGTGGTATTTGACAGCAGGTAATGCCCCTGCCACACTGGGGCGAATGCCGTATGCCCAGCGTCATCTCTTGACCGATTTCATCTCGAGTGCCGATAAGGCCATAGCCGCTCCGACACATGGCGCATCGCTTCGTTTCGGGCATGAAGTGGTGGTGCTACCGATGGCTTGTTTCATGGAACTCGACAATTACGGTGTGGCTGTAGACAAGTTGGAGGATTTATCCGGACAGTGGCGCAATTATGAGATATTCCCCATGGCCTCCAATATCCAGATGATTTTCTACCGCAATGCCCAAAATGATGATATCCTCGTGAAGTGTCTGCTCAACGAGCGTGAGGTGTCCCTGCCTTGCGGTCATGTCAGCGGTCCTTATTACAGTTGGTCTAAACTCAAAGAGTATTATCAAGGCAAGCTCGATTCTTTCTCCACTAAATTTGAGCGATAACTGGATTGTG